>Ga0207814_100134_pt1 | contig 68969 bp, 56 predicted proteins | sample TtaePargueraPR_7_FD_187755 | JGI IMG/M metagenome (GOLD analysis project Ga0207814, IMG submission 187755) | Aerobic enrichment media microbial communities from Bioluminiscent Bay, La Parguera, Puerto Rico - Tt and P1 (2) (SPAdes) | ecosystem: Environmental > Aquatic > Marine > Unclassified ... | reverse complement strand
AAGTCCGAAGCATGGGCGGTCGAGCCGATATCCGTCGGAATGCCGGACTTGTCGATGCCGACAATATCGTCCCAACCCCGTTCGACCAAATGGTGCGCAACCGATGCGCCCACGATGCCGCCCAAGCCCACAATGACCACCCGGGCCTTATTGGGAAACGTTGACATTTCGACTTACTCCACAGTGACGGACGGGATAGTTAGAATAGATGTCGGCCGCGCCGGCGGACCAACCAGGCAGTTACCAGAGCTGGGGGACGGCAAGATTGCGGCGCCTGTAGGCGGCCAGCAGCGTATTGTGCATCAGGCTCATTATGGTCATGGGACCCACCCCGCCGGGAACCGGCGTGATGGCACCGGCAACGGACGAGGCGGAGCCGAATTCGACATCGCCAACCAGTCGCGTCTTGCCATCGCGGATGACCCGGCTCGTGCCCACGTCGATGACCGTTGCGCCCGGCTTGATCCAATCGCCCTTGATCATCTCAGCCTGCCCGACCGCTGCGACGACGATATCGGCCTGCCTCACCTTGGCGGCGAGGTCGCGCGTGCGGGAATGGGCAATGGTCACGGTACAATTTTCGGCCAGGAGAAGCTGGGCCATGGGCTTGCCGACCAGAATGGAGCGACCGACAACCACGGCGTCGAGCCCCGAGAGATTGCCCAGAGCTGAGCGCAGCAGCATCAGGCAGCCCAAGGGCGTGCAGGACACCATCCCCTCCAGACCCGAAACCAGGCGGCCGGCGCTGGATGGATGCAGGCCATCCACATCCTTGGCCGGATCGATGGCCTCGATCACGGCAAGGGAATCGAGATGGGAAGGCAAGGGCAACTGCACCAGAATACCGTCAACGGCGTCGTCGGCATTCAGCTTTGCGATCAGCGCCAGAAGGTCATGCTGGCTGCTATCTTCGGGCAGCACGTGTTCGAAACTGGCCATGCCCAGTTCGCGCGCCATCTTGCCCTTGCTGCGAACATAGACCTCGCTGGCCGGGTCGGAACCGACCAGGACTACGGCAAGGCCCGGCGAACGCCCGGAGTGCTGCTCGAGCGCCGGAATGGCCTGGGCGATGCGTCCGCCCAGGCCGTTGGCATATGCTTTCCCGTCAATGATCTGAGCAGGCATGAAACACCCTGGATTACGATGAAACCGCGACCGCTGATCCGGGCGGTGGTCAGGCAGAGAAGACGACGGTCCGATGGTGATTGAGCATGACGCGGCCCTCGAGATGATATTTGACCGCGCGGGCCAGCACCCTGGATTCGATGTCGCGCCCGGCCGCCACGAAATCGTCGGAGCTCATGGCGTGGCTGACCCGCTCGGTTTCCTGCTCGATAATGGGACCTTCATCGAGATCGGCAGTGACATAGTGTCCGGTCGCGCCGATCAGCTTGACGCCCCGCTCATGAGCCTGATGGTAAGGCTTTGCCCCCTTGAAGCTGGGCAGGAAGGAATGGTGAATATTGATCACCATGCCATAGAGGCGGTTGGACAGGTCATTGGAGAGGACCTGCATATAGCGGGCCAGCACGACCAGCTCGGAGCCGGTCTCCTTGACCAGTTCGACCAACTGTGCTTCGCGCTCGGCCTTGTTCTCCTTGGTCACCGGCCAATAGTAGAACGGGATGTCTTCCTGCTCGGCAGTGCGCCGCGAGTCTTCATGGTTCGAGACGATCGCCGCGACTTCTGCGTTCAGCCAGCCCACCTTGATCTGGTAGAGCAGGTGGAGCAGCGCATGGTCGAACTTTGAGACCATGATGATGATCTTGGGCCGGCGCGACAGATCCTCGAGCTTGAGCTTCATGTCGAAACGATCGACAGAGGGCTTGAAGGCCAGCTCGAAGGTTTCCTTGCTGGTCCCGGCAGGCGCCGCAAAGGCGATGCGGATGAACAGCTGATTGGTCAGGCGGTCGCAGAACTGGTTGGATTCCAGAATATTGGCGCCGCGCGAAGCCAGTGCCGTCGTCAACCCGGCCACGATGCCCGGCTGGTCAAGGCAACTCAGCTTCAGAATGAACTTGTTCTCGCTCATCGAGATGTCTCCACCGGATTGCATCAGCTTGTTCATAGCTGGCGCTCGAGTTCAGGCAGCAGGTCGAAGAGGTCGCCAACCAGCCCGTAGTCGGCCACCTGGAAAATGGGAGCGTCCCCGTCCTTGTTGATGGCGACAATGACCTTGGCGTCCTTCATGCCGGCTAGGTGCTGGATCGCCCCGGAAATGCCGATGGCGATGTAAAGGTCCGGGGCGACGATCTTGCCGGTCTGGCCGACTTGCCAATCATTGGGGGCGTAGCCCGCGTCGACGGCGGCGCGCGAGGCGCCAACGGCGGCACCCAGCTTGTCGGCGATGGGCAGGATGATCTCGCGGAACTTGTCCTGCGAGCCCAAGGCCCGACCCCCGGAAATCACGATCCGTGCCGACCCCAGTTCTGGCCGCTCGCTCCTGGCGATACGGTTCTCGATGAAGGTGGAGAGGCCACGATCCGCGATCGCCGCAACGGACTCGATAGGCGCTGATGCGCCGGTTTCCGCCGCCGCAAAGGCCGCGGTGCGCACGGTAATCACCTTCTTGGCGTCAAGCGCCTGCACGGTTTGCACCGCATTGCCGGCATAGATCGGGCGCTTGAAGGTATCGGGTGACACCACCTCGATGATCTCGGAAACCTGCATCACATCGAGCAGGGCGGCCACGCGCGGCAGGACGTTTTTGCCCGTGGTGGTCGCTGCGGCCATGACCACATCGTAGCCGCCGCCGAGCGAGACGATCAGATCGGCCAGCGGCTCGGCCAGCTGGTGTTCGAGCACGTCGCTGTCAGCCACAAGCACCTTGCGCACACCAGAAAGCTTTGCGGCGGCATCTGCGATAGCCTCGACGCCCTTGCCTGCCACCAGAATGTCGACGTCACCGCCGATCTTGCCGGCGGCGGTCAGGGCCCGCGCGGTCAGTTCGGAGAGCGATACATTGTCGTGATCAGCGAGAAGAAGAATTGCCATGTGTCTGTTCCTTCCTGCTGATCAGATGACGCGGGCTTCGTTGCGCAGCTTGTCGAGCAGTTCAGACACGCTGGACACCTTGATGCCGCCCTTGCGCGCCTCCGGCTCGTCTGTCCTGAGCACTTTCAGGCGCGGTTCGGTGCTGACGCCGTAGTCGGCGGCGGTCTTTTCCTCGAGCGGCTTCTTCTTGGCCTTCATGATATTGGGGAGCGAGGCAAAGCGCGGCTCATTGAGCCGGAGGTCTGCCGTGACAACGGCAGGCAGTGTGACGTTGATCGACTGCAGTCCGCCATCGACCTCGCGCAACACCCTGGCCGTACCGTCGGCCAGCTCGAGCTTGGAAGCGAAGGTGGCCTGCGACCATCCCAGCAGCGCCGACAACATCTGGCCGGTCTGGTTGCAGTCGTCGTCGATCGCCTGCTTGCCCAGAATGACCAGTTGCGGCTGCTCGGCCTCGACAACGCCCTTCAGCAGCTTTGCGACGGTCAGCGGTTCGACACTGTCTTCAACGGTAATGAGGATGGCGCGGTCCGCGCCCATGGCCAACGCCGTTCTCAACGTGTCCTGAGCCTGCGCCGGTCCGATGGACACAACCACGATCTCGTCGACCTTGCCGGCTTCCTTGAGGCGGATGGCCTCCTCGACGGCAATTTCGTCGAAGGGGTTCATCGACATCTTCACATTGGCCAGATCGACGCCCGAGCCATCGGGCTTCACGCGGATCTTGACGTTGAAATCGACCACCCGCTTCACGGGCACCAGAATTTTCATTCTATCCATTCCCCAGTCGCGCGATCAGGCAAACTGTTCAAAGCCGCGACCTCGCCGGGTTGACGAGGTACATTGATCATCGTGGGGGGAGCATTGCGACAGTTTCAAACTCTTGCCAGAATATTTGCGTCAATCATGGATTACCGCTACGACAGAGGTGGCGTATTTGGGGAGGGGCGATGGCCGGCACCACAATGCAACCATCCAGTTTGGGAAACAGGGCGCTTCGAGTACGACCTGCGGGGGTCCGCCTGAGTGTGGGGTTCATTCTGGCCAAGCGTTTCACGCTTTGCGCCTTCGCCAACTTCGTGGATGTATTGAGGCTGGCCGCCGACGAAGGCGACAGAAGCCGGCCAATCATGTGCGATTGGGCGGTTTTGTCGGATACGATGAATGCCGTGCCATCCAGCAGCGGCATCACGGTTCAACCCAATGAACGGCTGGGCGACCCCGGCAGGTTTGACTACATCGTCGTCGTGGGCGGGGTGATGGAGGACGATCTGTCCGGCCTCGGCCAGGCCTATATAGAATACCTGCGGAAAGCGGCGTCGCTGGGCATTCCCCTGGTGGGTGTGTGTACCGGCGGATTTCTGCTGCATCGGGCCGGTCTCATGGATGGCCATCGCTGCTGTGTGAGCTGGTTTCACCATGCCGATTTCCTGGAACAGTTCGACGGCCTCAACCCGGTGTCGGACCAAATCTTCATCGACGACGGTGACCGGCTGACCTGCTCTGGTGGCGCCAGTTCCGCGCATCTGGCGGCCTATCTCGTGGACAAGCATGTCGGGCGCGCCCAGGCCATCAAGAGCCTGCATATCATGATCATCGATGACGCCTTGCGCCCAGAGAAGCCTCAGCCCGGTGTGCCCTTGGACATATCGACGAACGACCCGATGGTCCTGCGGGCGTTGCTTCTGATGCAGCAGCATATCGACAACCCCTTGTCCGTCACCGAACTGGCCCGTCGGATGGGCAACAGCAAGCGCCAGCTGGAGCGGCACTTTCGCGCCGCGCTGGGCGCATCGCCCCAAGCAGCCTTCCTCCAGATACGCCTGGCCTTGGCGCGGCACCTCATTGAAACGACCGATAAGTCGGTTGCCACAGTGGCTGTCGAGTGTGGCTTTTGCGACTCCTCCCATCTGAGCCGAGTTTTCCGGCAGCGCTTCGATTGTACGCCGTATCAGGTTCGGCGGGCGCGACTGGACAATCCAGAAGTCGAGGCCGCCTAGGCGCACTGCGCTCCGGGCTTGTCACGGGTCACCGAAGGACGTGTCGTTATAGTGCGCTTGCTTTGACGCAAACGTCCTGTCCGCGAATACGCAATGTCGCAATGATACCCCAACAACGCGCGTCTGGGGTAAGCGATGACCCGCTTTTCTTTTCCGAATCTGTTGGCGAATGCCCTCACCGGCCACAAGAACTGGAAGCCGCAATGGCCTGATGCTCAGCCCAAGGCCGAGTATGACGTCGTCATTGTCGGTGCCGGCGGGCATGGTCTAGGAGCGGCCTTCTACCTCGCCAAGGAACACGGCATCACCAATGTCGCGGTCATAGACAAGGGCTGGCTGGGTGGCGGCAATACCGGCCGCAACACCACCATCATCCGCTCCAACTACCTCTATGACGAAAGCGCGATGCTCTATGAGCATTCGATGAAGCTGTGGGAAGGGCTGACGCAGGAGCTCAACTACAACGTCATGTTCTCGCAGCGCGGCGTGATGATGCTGGCGCACAATGTACATGACGTGCAGAGCTTCAAGCGCCATGTGCATTCCAACCGACTGAACGGCATCGACAACGAATGGTTGACGCCCGAAGAGGCTAAGGAATTCTGCCCGCCGCTCGATATTTCGCCGGGCGCCCGCTATCCAGTCATGGGCGCGGCCCTGCAGCGGCGCGGTGGCGTCGCGCGCCACGATGCCGTGGCCTGGGGCTATGCCCGCGGTGCGGCCGCCCGCGGTGTCGACATCATTCAGAACTGCCCGGTCACGGCCATTCGCCGCGATCCCTCTGGCAAGGTGATTGGGGTTGAAACCGCCAAAGGCTTCATCAAGGCCAAGAAGGTTGCCGTGTCCGCTGCCGGCAATACCTCGGTGGTCATGGATTCGGCGGGCGTCCGCCTGCCGCTTGAAAGCTATCCGCTCCAGGCGCTGGTTTCCGAGCCCGTCAAGCCGATCTTCCCATGCGTGGTCATGTCCAACACCGTGCATGCCTATATTTCGCAGTCGGACAAAGGCGAATTGGTCATCGGCTCGGGCACCGATCAATATGTGTCCTATAGCCAGCGCGGCGGCCTGCCGCTGATCGAGCATACGGTCGCGGCGATCTGCGAAATCTTCCCCATTTTCACGCGCATGCGCATGCTGCGCAAATGGGGCGGCATCGTCGATGTGACGCCTGACCGCTCGCCCATTCTGGGCAAGACACCGGTTCCCGGTCTCTACATCAATTGCGGCTGGGGCACGGGTGGTTTCAAGGCCACGCCAGGTTCGGCACATGTCTTTGCCCATACCATCGCCCGGGACGAGCCCCACCCCATCAACGCGCCCTTCACGCTGGAGCGGTTCACCACCGGCCGGCTGATCGACGAAGCGGCCGCTGCCGCCGTCGCCCACTGAGGAGACAAGCCATGCTTCTCATTCACTGCCCTTATTGCGACGCCACCCGTCCGGAAGTCGAGTTTGCCTATGGCGGCCAGGCCCATATTGCCCGGCCCCTCGACCCCTCATCGACCACCGATGAGCAATGGCGCGACCATCTGTACATCCGGGTCAATCCCCGCGGCATTCATGCCGAACGTTGGCGGCACATCCATGGATGCGGCCGCTTCTTCAACGCCATCCGCGACACGGTGAGCGACAAGTTCGTCACCACCTACAAGGCGGGCGAACCGCGCCCCGAATTGACCGAGAAGGAGGGGGCTCGCTGATGGCCGACTTCCGTATCCCCGGCGCGGGTCGCGTCAACCACGGCAAGCCCGTTCAGTTCACCTTCAACGGCAAGACCATCACCGGTCTTGAAGGCGACACGGTTGCGTCCGCCCTTCTCGCCAATGGCGTCCACCTCGTCGGCCGTTCCTTCAAATATCACCGGCCGCGCGGCATCCTTTCGGCCGGGTCGGAAGAGCCCAATGCGCTGCTCGGCGTTGACCATGGTCCGGCCAGGGTCGAACCGAATAACCGTGCCACGGTTGTTGAAGTCACCCAGGGCCTCAAGACCATCAGCCAGAACCATTGGCCATCGTTGGAGCGCGACATCGGCGCCATCAACGACGTCCTCTATATGCTGTTCACGGCGGGCTTCTACTACAAGACCTTCATGTGGCCGAAGTCCTTCTGGAACAAGGTCTATGAGCCGATCATCCGCGGCACGGCGGGGCTGGGAAAGCCGCCGGTTGAACCCGATCCAGATACCTATTCGAGCCGCTTTGCTCATTGCGACGTGCTGGTGGTGGGCTCGGGGCCAGCCGGTCTCGCCGCCGCACTGGCAGCGGGCCGGAGCGGCGCCAAGGTCTTTCTGGTCGACGAGCAGACCGAACTTGGCGGCAGCCTCTTGTCCGAAACCGATGCCAGCATCAACGGCATGAGCGGCTGGGCGTGGCTGAAGGCGAGCGTGGATGAACTGGCCGGCATGGACAATGTCACCCTGCTGCCGCGCACCACCGCCATCGGTTACTACCATCAGAACTTCGTTGGCCTCTGTCAGCGCATTACCGATCATCTTTCTTCGGCTCCCCAAGGCGCACCGCGCGAGCGGATGTGGAAGATCCGGGCCAAGCAGGTCGTGCTGGCGCAAGGCGCCATCGAAAAGCCGCTGGTGTTTGACGGCAATGACCGTCCCGGCGTCATGCTGGCCAGCGCAGCGCGCACCTATCTCAACCGTTACGGCGTCAAGGTCGGCAATAGCCCGGTCGTGGTGACGTCTCATGACAGCGCCTGGCTGGCGGCCTTCGATCTGGCGCGTGCCGGCGTCAAGGTCCAGGCCATCATTGATGTCCGCAAGGCCGTGCCCACGGACCTCAAGGCCACTGCGGAGAGCCTCGGCATCGAAGTGCTGGCGGGCTGGACCGTGACAGGTACCAAGGGCCGCCTTCGTGTATCCTCGGTCCGCGCAAAGCCGATCGACGGGGGGTCCGAGCAGGCGCGCGAATTTGCCTGCGACGCCCTGCTTATGGGCGGCGGCTGGACCCCCAGCCTGCATCTGTTCTCGCATACGCAGGGCAAATTGGAATGGCGCGAGGATGCCCAGACGTTCCTGCCCGCCAAGCATGTCGAAAGCAGCCGCTGCGCTGGCGCCGGCAATGGCGAGTTCGGACTGGCCAATGCGCTGCAACAGGGCGCCGCGGCCGGGCAGGCCGCGGCAGCCGATGCCGGATTTTCCGGCAGCGGTGCCAGCTATGAAATTGCCGGTGAGATCGCCCTGGGCGGCACCACGCTGCGCGAACTGCCCACCGACCGGAACACGGCCACGGCCAAGGCTTTTGTCGACTTCCAGAACGATGTGACCGCCAAGGATATCCGCCTGGCCGTGCGCGAAGGCTTCAAGTCGATCGAACACGTCAAGCGCTACACCACCACCGGCATGGCCACGGACCAGGGCAAGACCTCCAACATCAATGGCCTGCTGATTGCATCCGATGCAGTGCAACGGCCTGCACCGCAGGTTGGCCTCACCACCTTCCGGCCGCCTTATACGCCGACCACCTTTGGGGCCTTTGCCGGGTACAATCGTGGCCGTCTGTTTGACGTGACGCGCAAGACGCCCATCGATAGCTGGGCGGAAGAACAGGGTGCTGTCTTCGAGCCGGTCTCCCTGTGGCGGCGCGCCTGGTATTTCCCCAAGCCTGGCGAGGACATGCATGCCGCCGTTGCCCGCGAATGCAAGGCAACCCGCGACTCCCTGGGCATTTTTGACGCCTCCACGCTCGGCAAGATCGAGATCGTGGGGCCAGATGCGGCCGAGTTCCTCAATCGCATGTACACCAACCCCTGGACCAAGCTGCAGCCCGGCCGGACGCGCTATGGCGTGCTGCTCGGGGAAGATGGCTTCATTCGCGACGACGGTGTGATCGGGCGCCTCTCGACCGATCGCTTCCATGTGACCACGACCACCGGTGGCGCGGCCCGCGTGCTCAACATGATGGAAGACTACCTTCAGACCGAATTCCCCGATCTCAAGGTGTGGCTGACCTCCACCACCGAACAGTGGGCGGTGATTGCGGTCAACGGACCCAATTCCCGCAATCTGATTGCGCCGCTGGTTGAAGGCATCGACCTGTCCGAAGAGGCCTTCCCGCACATGTCCATCGCGGAAGGCAAGATTGCGGGCGTGCCGACCCGGCTGTTCCGCATGAGCTTTACCGGTGAGCGCGGCTATGAAATCAACGTGCCGGCCCGATACGGCCGCGCCATCTGGGAAAAGCTGATGGCCGAAGGCCAGCGCTATGGCATCACGCCCTACGGCACTGAGACCATGCACGTGCTGCGCGCCGAAAAAGGCTACATCATCGTTGGCCAGGACACTGATGGAACCCTGACCCCTGACGATGCCGGGCTCGGCTGGGCCATCGGCAAGGCCAAGCCCGACTTTGTCGGCAAGCGTTCCCTCAGTCGCCCGGACATGCTCAAGACCGATCGCAAGCAATTGGTGGGCCTGCTCACCGAAGACCCCAAGACCGTGCTGGAAGAGGGTGCACAGATCGTGCTCGACCCGAACCAGGCCGTGCCGATGAAGATGGTTGGCCATGTCACCTCCTCCTATTGGAGCGTGGCGCTCAACCGGTCCATTGCGCTCGCCGTGATTGAAGGCGGCAATGGCCGAATGGGCGAGACGGTGCATATTCCGATGCCCTCCGGCACCCTGCGCGCCAAGGTCACTGGAACCGTCTTCTACGACCCCGAAAACACGCGTCTGAGCGCCTGAGGAGGCCGATGAAATGAGACAGGAAGAGCATCCCCTTATCGGTCGCAGCCTGGATATGCCCCATGCTCCGGCCACTATTCGGCCCGTCGAAGACGCCGCGCGTTTCAACCTGCGGATTAGCCCGGACAATTTGGCCGAAGCCTCCGCCGCCTGGGGCGCAATTCTGCCGGCAAGGATCGGCGAACTGGCATCCTCGCCCGGCCGCCTGGCAGCCTGCATCGGTCCAGACGAGTGGTTCTTGATAGCCCCTCTCGAAGAGCAGGGCGCCATCGAGGCAGCCTTCTCGGCCTTGTACGCCAAGACCATCCATAGCCTTGTCGATGTCGGGCACCGCGAGGTCGGCATCGCCATCGAGGGGCCAGCTGCGGCCGACGTGCTGCAGTCCTGCATCGCCTTCGAAGTGGGGGCCATGGCTATGAACGAGGCCCGCCGCACCATCATCGACCGTGTGCCGATCATTCTGTTCCGGGAAGCCCAGGAGCGCTTCCGGATCGAAGTCTGGCACTCGTTCTCAGATCACGTCTGGCACCTGCTTGCCGGCATCTGTCGCGAATATGAACTGGGCGTCTGACGCCGCAGGGAGAGATCATGCTTCACACCAAGACACCGGGCGGCCTGACTGATCTTGCCGTCGCCGCCGCCATCGAGCGGGAACTGGGTCGCCAGCAGAACCAGATCGAGCTCATTGCCTCGGAGAACATCGTCTCCACCAATGTCCTGCTCGCCCAGGGCTCGGTGCTGACCAACAAATATGCCGAAGGCTATCCCGGCAAACGCTATTACGGCGGTTGCGAGTTCGTCGACGAGGTCGAGACCATTGCCATCGAACGGGCCAAGGAACTGTTTGGCGCCGCCTATGCCAATGTCCAGCCGCATTCGGGCGCGCAGGCCAACCAGGCCGTCTACTTCGCCCTGCTTCAGCCTGGCGACCGCATCATGGGCATGTCCCTCGCCCATGGCGGCCATCTGACCCACGGCTCGCCGGTGACCATGTCGGGCAAGTGGTTCGAGGTCTCGAGCTATCAGGTGCGCGAAGACAACCAGCTGATCGACTATGATCAGGTTCGTGCCGTCGCGCTCGAAACGCGTCCCAAGCTGATCGTTGCCGGTGCTTCGGCCTATCCGCGCGTCATCGACTTTGCCTTTTTCCGGAAGGTTGCCGACGAGGTTGGCGCCTATTTGATGGTGGATATGGCCCACTACGCCGGTCTGGTGGCTGCGGGAGTCTATCCCGATCCGATGCCGCATGCCCATGTCGTCACCACGACCACGCACAAGACCCTGCGCGGTCCGCGCGGCGGCATGATCCTGACCAATGACGAAGCCCTGGCCAAAAAGTTCAACTCGGCCGTGTTCCCGGGCAATCAGGGCGGCCCGCTGATGCATGTCATCGCCGCCAAGGCCGTCGCCTTCGGGGAAGCCCTCGAACCTGGTTTCAAGATCTACGCGCAGGACGTCGCGGCCAATGCCAAGGCCCTGGCCGAAACGCTGATGGCCGGCGGACTCAACATCGTCTCGGGCGGCACCGACTGCCACATGGTGCTGGTCGATCTGCGTCCCAAGGGTGTCAAGGGCCGGGATGCCGAGCATGCGCTGGAACGGGCGGGTCTGACCTGCAACAAGAACGCCATTCCTTTCGATCCGGAAAAGCCCGCCATCACCTCGGGCGTGCGCCTGGGCACCTCGGCCGGTACTACACGCGGTTTCGGAGAGGCCGAGTTCGTGCGCATTGGCGAACTGATCCTCAAGGTCATCGACGCCCTTGCAGCAGCCGGGCCGGATGGCGATGCCGAGGTTGAAAAGCAGGTCCTGGCCGAGGTGCAGGACATCTGCACCAGGTTCCCGATCTACCAGTGAGTTCCAGGCAGCGATGAAACCACGCCCGGGCGCGCGGTGCGCCCGGTATTTCCCCAACAGGACGAGTCCGAACCCGTGTTTCTAAGCGTCTTTGATGTCTTCAAGATCGGGATCGGCCCCTCCTCGTCGCACACCATGGGGCCGATGACGGCCGCCGTAAGCTTCCTGCACCTGCTTCAGCAGTCCCCTTTGGGGCAACGGGCCGCGCGGCTGCGGGTCACATTGCATGGGTCTCTTGCATTTACCGGCAAGGGACACGCCACGGATCGCGCAGTGGCGCTGGGCCTGCTCGGCTGTTTGCCTGCCGAACTGGACGTGAACGCTGCCGAAGAGCAGCTGCTGGCGCTGCAAACCTGTCACAAACTTTGCCCAGCGGGTCTGCCGCCCCTGACCTTCGATCCGGCCAGCGACATTGTGTTCGACTATGGCCCGCCTTTGCCGGGCCACGCCAATGGCCTCGTCTTTTCGGCGCTCGACGCTGCGGGTAAAAAGCTGATCGAGGAGACTTACTATTCGATTGGTGGCGGTTTCGTAGTCACCGCGGCGGAGCGTGAGCATCCTTTGGCGGCGGTTGGGCACGAAGCCATATCCTGGCCATATCCATTCAACAGCGCTGCCAGCATGTTGCAGATGGCCAGGCAAAGCGGGCTTTCCATCGCCGCGATGAAGCGGGAAAACGAGGCCCAGTTGCGCGGCCCAGCCGATGTCGCATCCGGGGTCACCCGGATCTGGTCGGTGATGAATGCCTGCATCGACCGTGGATTGAGGCGCGAGGGCGACCTGCCGGGCGGGCTGCGGGTGCGCCGCCGCGCCCATCGCATCTACAATCAATTGCTGGCCGAACGGCAGACAAATTCGGGCCAGCCGCATACCGGATCGGACTGGCTCAGCGTCTATGCCATGGCCGTCAACGAAGAAAATGCCGCTGGTGGCCAGGTTGTGACCGCGCCAACCAATGGTGCTGCGGGGGTCGTGCCGTCCGTCCTGCGCTACTACCTCGACCATTGCCACGGTGCCGATCCAGCAAAGGTTTCCGATTTCCTTTTGACCGCCGCCGCAATGGCCGCGGCAGGACTATGTGCCGTGCTGGGCGGCACGCCCGAACAGGTTGAAAACGCTGCAGAGATCGCGCTCGAACACCATCTGGGCATGACCTGCGATCCGGTTGCCGGTCTCGTGCAGGTGCCCTGCATCGAGCGCAATGGGATTGGTGCGACAAAGGCTGTCGCTGCCGCCTCGCTGGCGCTGCGCGGGGACGGCTCGCATTTCATGCCGCTCGACAACTGCATCAAGGCCATGCGGCAGACCGGCGAAGAGATGAATACCAAATTCAAGGAAACCAGTCTGGGAGGGCTGGCAGTCAACCTGCCCGAGTGTTGATGCGGGGCAGGCATTTCAAGGAGGAGAAGACAATGAGCAGCAATCGTGGCGTGGTCTATGTTGGGCCGGGCAAGGTCGAAGTACGCAATATCGAGGATGCCAAGCTGGCCGCCCCCGACGGACGGCGCATCGACCATGGCGTCATCCTTAAGGTGATTTCGACCAATATCTGTGGGTCCGACCAGCATATGGTGCGCGGCCGGACCACGGCGGAGCCGGGGCTGGTGCTGGGTCACGAAATCACCGGACAGGTGATCGAGAAGGGCCGCGACGTCGAAATGATCGAGGTCGGCGATATCGTCTCGGTACCCTTCAACGTCGCCTGTGGCCGCTGCCGTTGCTGCAAGTCGCAGGACACCGGGGTTTGCCTCACGGTCAATCCGGCCCGCGCCGGCGGTGCCTATGGCTATGTCGACATGGGCGGCTGGATCGGCGGGCAGGCCCGTTATGTCACCGTGCCCTATGCCGATTTCAACCTGCTCAAATTCCCCGACCGCGATCGAGCCATGAGCAAGATCCGCGATCTCACCATGCTCTCCGACATCCTGCCGACTGGCTTTCACGGCGCGGTCAAGGCCGGGGTCGGCGTCGGCTCGACGGTCTATGTGGCCGGTGCTGGTCCGGTTGGTCTGGCGGCGGCTGCATCGGCACGCATCCTTGGCGCCGCCGTGGTCATGATTGGTGATTTCAACAAGGATCGCCTGGCCCATGCCAGCAAGATGGGCTTCACGGCAATCGACCTGTCCCAGCACGACCGTCTGGGCGAGATGATCGCCGACGTCACCGGCTCCGATGAAGTCGACAGCGCCATCGACGCCGTGGGCTTTGAAGCGCGCGGCCATGCCGGCGGTGAACAGCCAGCCATTGTGCTGAACCAGATGATGGAGATCACCCGCGCGGCCGGATCGATCGGCATTCCGGGGCTCTATGTCACCGAGGATCCCGGCGCCGTGGACAATGCCGCCAAGCAGGGCAGCCTGTCGCTGCGTTTCGGCCTGGGCTGGGCCAAGGCACAGTCCTTCCACACCGGCCAGACACCGGTGCTCAAGTATAATCGCCAGCTCATGCAGGCCATCCTGCATGACCGTCTGCCGATTGCCGACATCGTCAATGCCAGGATCATCCCGCTGGACGACGCGGCCCAAGGCTATGAGACCTTTGATCAGGGTGCGGCAGTCAAATTTGTCCTCGATCCGCATGGCGAATTGGCCGCCTGATCTGACCAGGACCAAATAGCAGCATCGCCTCCGGCCCCAACCGGAGGCGGTGCCCCGGAGTTCTCCCTTGTCCCGCACCGACGCGATCCTCAAACGCCTGTCCGGCCTGCATCCCAAGCTGATCGATCTCAGCCTGGATCGCATACTGCCTCTGCTGGATCGTCTAGGCCGACCGCAAGACCGCTTGCCGCCGGTCATCCACGTCGCTGGCACCAATGGCAAGGGTTCGACCATCGCCTATCTGCGCGCCTTCCTCGAAGCGACAGGAGCCCGGGTTCATGTTTATACCTCGCCTCATCTTGTCCGGTTCAACGAGCGCATCCGCCTGGCGGGAAAGCTGGTTTCCACCCGTCGCCTCAATGCAGCGCTTCGGGAGGTCGAGGCGCTTAATGCCGGGGCGGGCATAACGCTCTTCGAGATCACCACCGCTGCCGCGTTCAAGCTCTTTGCCGAGACACGCGCGGATTTCCTGCTGCTCGAAACCGGCCTGGGCGGACGCTTCGATACCACTAATGTGGTCGACAAGCCGCTGGGCACGATCATCACGCCGATCGACTTTGACCATCAGGAATATCTCGGCCGATCGCTTCGCGAGATTGCCGACGCCAAGGCGGGCATTCTCAAGCGCGGTGCACCTGCCGTCATCGGGCTGCAGCTACCGGAGGCGCGCGATGTGATCTCCGCCGCTGCCGCGCAACTGCAGGTCGTGCCGATCTGGCAGGGTCTGGAATTTTCCGGGCGGGCAGAGCACAGCAAGCTGCATTACACTGATGGGGCGGGGACCCGGCAATTTCCCGGCCCCGCTCTGGTCGGCACCCACCAGTTCGACAACGCGACCCTGGCGATCGCGGCAATCCGGCATTTCGGGCTGCCGGTAGATGACGTCGCCATTGCCGCGGGCCTGCGAACCGTCCGCTGGCCTGCCAGGATGCAGCCTCTCACCCAGGGACGATTGCGCGCCTCGCTCCCTGAAGGGCACGAACTTTGGCTGGATGGTGGTCACAATGCCCATGGGGCGGCGGCGATTGCCGCGAGCCTTGCTGCTCTGCCCCCGCGCGATCTCGTCCTGATCATGGGCATGATGAATACCCGCGACCCGGTGGCGTTTCTCGAATTCTTCCAGCCACTCAAGCCCCGGGCGGTGTTGACATTGTCCATCCCCGGCGAGAGCAATGCGCATGATGCAGAGACTTTGGCCTGCCTGGCTCGCGGGGCCGGCCACAACGCGATCGCCTGCCGCAATCTGAGCGCGGCCATGGCGCTGGCTGCTCCGACGGCCAATGCCCGCGTGCTGATCTGTGGATCCCTCTACCTGTCTGGCCGCGCTCTGCGCGAAAACGGAACACTGCCAGACTGAACACCCCAAAAGGAACCAAAATGACGACCGACGCCCGTGCCGCACTCGACAGCCTGTTCACCGAACTCGGCATTGTTCCCGTCAGCATAAAGCACCCGCCGGTGCACACCGTGGAAGAGGCACTGCCCTATTGGAGCGCGCTTGAGGGCGTCCACACCAAGAACCTGCTCCTCAAGGGTGCCAAGGGCGGCCTCTGGCTGATTTGCGTTCCGACCGATCGCCGGCTGGATCTCAAGGCCCTTGCCGCCCATGTCGGCGCCAAGAAGTTCTCCTTTGCCAGTGCCGAGGCGCTGATGGAGGCGCTTCACGTGGTACAGGGTTCGGTCAGTCCATTGGCGCTGATCAACGACAAGGACCATGCGGTACAACTGGTGCTGGCCGCCGACATGATGGCCATGCCGCGCATCACCGTACATCCCATGATGAACACCGAGACGGTGTCCCTGACCAGCCAGGAACTGCTCAAGTTTCTCGCCGCGACCGGGCATCGCCCCGAGATCGTGAACTTCGATACCCTGGGTGCCGCGTAAGAACGGTTACGGCCTCGAGAATTCAGCCTAAATCGCGGCCTTTCGCTCTTGGCTGGGCGAATGGCCGAAATGGTCGAGATAGCTCTGCGAGAAATAGGATGCGGAATTGAAGCCGCTTGCCATGGCCACGTCCAGAATTGGCATGCGGGTCTGGCGCAGCAGATGGCGGGCATATTCGAGCCGGATCTTGAGGTAGTATCGATTGGGCGGAATGCCCAAATGCTTGAGGAACATCCGTTCAAGCTGCCGCGACGAAACGGCAATGCTGCGGGCACACTCCTCCACGGCAAGGGGCCGGCCCACGGACCGCTCCATCAATGAGATCACCCGGAGGAGCTTGGGGTCGGCAACGCCCAGGCGCGTACGCATATCCATGCGCTGGCGTTCACTGGCTTCCCGGATTCGATGGAGAATAAGCTGGTCCGTCACGGCACTGGCGACGCCATCGCCGTGGTCACGCTTGATCAGCGAGAGCATCATGTCCGCCGCTGCAATTCCGCCAGCGCAGGTGAACCGGTCGCGATCGATCTCAAACAGGTCTTCGCCGACATCAAGATCGGGAAAATCGGCGCGCAGACCAGGTCGGTTTTCCCAATGAATAGTGCAGCGGTAGCCATCGAGCAGACCGGCCTTGGCCAGAACATAGGCGCCCGTGCACACGGCCCCCGGTGCCGCGCCAAACTTGACCAGCCGGCGCGTCGCGGCAAGCAGGTCGCGGTGATCCAGTTGCTGCACGTTGACGCCTGAGCAGATCACAACGGCGTCCATCTTCTGCGCGTCCCGGAACGAGCGGTCGACGCTCACGCGCACGCCGTTCGAGGCCTCTGCGCTACCCCCGCTCTGGGAGTAGAGGTGCCACTCGTAGAGCTTGCGACGGGCAACGCGGTTGGCCAGGCGGAGCGGTTCGAGTGCGGCCGAAAAGGCTATCATGGAGAACTGGTCGGTTAGCATGAAGCCGAAGACTTCGGGCTCGGAACGAATTGTCATGGGGCACCGACAAACAAATTGTCGGAATTCCTAAATTAGCCGTCGTTCGGCATCAAGACAGTCGTTCAAAAAGCAGGAAAGCATGGCCCTGCGGAGGCCCGGAGTGCCTTGTCTCGGTTGAGGATAAATGGTCATGCTCGACAACGTGTCCACCCTGAAAACGCTCGTCCTGGGGCGGAAGCCAGGCCATAGCCTGGAAGCGCCATTCTACACCTCGCCTGAGGTGTTCGAGGCGGACATGGAGGCCATTTTCTATCGCCACTGGATCTATGTCGGCATTGAGCCTGACGTGCCGGAGCCAGGCGACGTGGCGACCGTCAATGTCGGGAAGGCCTCGGTTCTGATCATTCGTGACGACGACAATGAGATCAGAGCCTTCCACAATGTTTGCCGTCACCGTGGCGCCCGCCTTGTCGGTGAGGAAAAGGCCACGGTTGGCAATATCGTTTGTCCCTATCATTCATGGACCTATGGCCTCGATGGCCAGCTCGTCCATGCGCCGCATATGGGGGCGGGCTTCGACGCGACGTGCAAGGGCTTGAAGCCTGTCCATCTGCGCTCTCTCGAAGGCCTGCTCTTCATCTGCCTGGCCGACAATCCACCGGAGGATTTCGACGAGGTCGCGGCACGCATGGGACCCTATATCGCGCCACACAAGGTCCGGGAAACCAAGATCGCCTACCAAAGCGACCTGATCGAGATGGGCAATTGGAAGCTGGTCATCGAGAACAATCGCGAGTGCTATCACTGCGAGGCCAACCATCCCGAGCTGACTGTTCCGCTCTTCGCCTATGGTTTCGGCTTTGCGCCGGAAGAAATGGACCAACTCGATCTGGAGAATGCCCAGCGCTACGATGCGTTGCGGCAGGCCAGCCATGCCGAGTGGGAAAAACTCGGGCTGCCATCGCGGGAGATCGAGGAACTCGATAGCCGCGTCACCGGCTTCCGTACCGAGCGCCTGCCCCTGGATGGCGATGGCGAAAGCCACACCATGGATACCAGGGCAGCTTGCAAGGTCCCGCTCGGCGCGTTCAGCAGCGCCAAGCTGGGCGGGCTGTCGTTCTGGACGCAACCCAATTCGTGGCACCATTTTCTGGGCGACCACATCGTCACCTTCTCCGCGCTGCCGCTCGATGAAGGCCGGACATTGGTCCGGACGAAATGGCTGGTGAACAAGGATGCCGTTGAAGGCGTAGACTATGACATTGATCGCCTGATCGAAGTCTGGACCGCCACGAATGCGCAGGATTCGGCATTGGTCGGCATGTGCCAGCAGGGAGCATCCAACCCAGCCTACGAGCCTGGCCCCTACTCGCCGAACACCGAGATGTTGGTCGAAAAATTCGTGCGCTGGTACATCTCTCGTATGACGGAATATGTCGGACAATGAAGGTTCTAGAAGGCGGTTTCGGCCCACATGACGAGAAGGCCCCGGCGCTCAGGCTGCCCGACGAGCTATGGGACAGCGAAAATGACGACGCGTTGATCTGCCAGGCGGTCCGGCAGGAGACGGCCGACGTCAAAACCTTCGTGCTTCGCCCCGTCGTGCCGCGCCGCATGCGCTTCCAGCCCGGCCAGTTCATGACCTATGCCATCGAAATCGATGGCGAGGTTATCAACCGTTGCTACACCATCTCGTCGGCACCAACGCGCCCCGATACGTTCTCGATCACGGTCAAGCGCGTGCCCGGTGGTCCGGTCTCCAACTGGCTGCACGACAATCTCGTGCCTGGCATGCAGATCAAGGCGCTTGGCCCCATGGGTCATTTCAGCTGCTATGCTCATCCAGCGGAAAAATACCTCTTCCTTTCCGGCGGTAGCGGCATCACGCCTTTGATGTCGATGGCCCGCACCTTCCACGATCTCGGGGAGCAGGAGGACATCATCTTTGTCCACAATGCGCGCACCCCCGCCGACATCATTTTCCGCGAAGAGCTGGAGATGATGAGCCGGCTGAGCGTCAATTTCCGCTTTGTCCCTATTGTTGAGGGCGTAACCCCGCTCTCGCCGACCTTCGGTCTGCGCGGAAGGTTGTCCGCGCCAATGCTCGAAATGATCGCGCCCGATTTCCGCAGTCGCGAAATCTTCGTCTGCGGCCCTGCGCCTTATATGGCCGCCGTGCGCGAGCTGCTGATCAAATCCGGTTTCGATATGTCCCGCTACCACGAGGAGAGCTTCAACTTCGAGGCCCTGCCCGTGCCAGATAAGGAAGACGTGGCACTTGGCGAAGCCATGCTCGAAGCGGCGCCAGAAGTGAAAACGTTCAGGGTCGAATTCACCAGGACCCGACGCGCCATCGAGGTGCCGGAAAACATGACCGTGCTGGAGGCCGCCAAGCGCGCCGGCATGCGCCTGCCCTCGTCCTGCACTCAGGGCCTGTGCGGAACGTGCAAATCCAAGAAGGTGTCGGGTACTGTCGAGATGAACCACCAAGGCGGCATCCGGCAGCGCGAGATCGATGCCGGAATGATGCTCCTGTGCTGCTCCAAGCCCACCAGTGACCTCGTCATCGAGCGCTAACCAGTGACCTTGGGTCGAGGCGGTCAGCCGCCTTGACCGCTATCGCTGCCACTTGCCGCGTCTGTCACCAGGTCGGTGACGGCGCAATCGTCCCATGAGACAGACAGGACCGTGAGTTCAACCGGCGCCGCGCAGCGGCGCCGGTGTCTGGGCATGTCTCGAAACAACCGGCCTGCCGTCGCAAACATACTATTTTGCCCCTCTCGTGACAGTATGCTCCCTCGTCAAAGGGTATTGTTTGAGTTGCAGCGAGCCGGTTTCCTGCACTCGCTCGCCCTGGCAGTTTGAGCAACAAGAGCGATCGCCGGGCATGCCCACGGTGTTCTTTCAACTGCCAGTCTCGCGCCCGGGCGTATTCAGGCCCGTGCGATTTGCTCGGCGACCAAGCTTGGCTTGGTTGCCCATATTTTCAGTCCACGCCGGCTGTCCCTTGTTCTGATGGGCAGGCCGGTTGTGGAGGCAGTCATTTAATTACAACGCGAAAGGAGACTTTGTGCCCTGCGCCACTGCGCAGGCTCAACAGCAGTCGAGTGGGTAACCAAGAGGGGCTTGCCGGTCGAGGGACAAATGGCTGGCAGGAAAAATGGGTCCCAAATGAAAACTCCCGAGCACGGGAGTTTCACAGCTATCGGAGTTAAGGGAACAACCTGATGAAAAATGTCGTAAAACTGACTTGTCTCGCGATCGGACTGTGCGCTGCCGGACCGGCAATGGCGCAGGAGGAATGCGGTGAAGTCACAATCGCCTCCATGAACTGGCAAAGTGCAGAGGTGCTGGCCAGCTTGGATAAGTTCATCCTTCAGCATGGCTATGGCTGTAACGTGTCGGTTATTTCCGGTGACACCGTTCCAACTTTGACGTCCATGGCCGAACGTGGCCAGCCCGATATCGCGCCGGAAGCTTGGGTGGATCTGGTTCCCGAGGTCGTCAACCGGGGCCTTTCCGAGGGCAAGCTGGAGGTGACCGGACTGGCATTGTCCGACGGCGCCGAGCAGGGCTGGTTCGTGCCGAAATACGTCATCGACGCAAATCCTGACATCGTGACCATCGCCGATGCCCTGAAGCATCCTGAGCTGTTCCCGGCCCCGGAAGAGCCTGGCAAGGCCGCAGTGTTCAACGGTCCCCAGGGCTGGGGCGGTACGGTCGTGACGTCGCAGCTGTTCAAGGCCTACGAAGCCGAAAAGGCCGGCTTCGTCCTGGTCGACACCGGCTCGGCTGCTGGTCTCGATGGCTCCATCGCGCGTGCCTATGAACGCGAGGAAGGTTGGATCGGCTATTATTGGGCGCCCACGGCCATCCTCGGCCGCTACCCCATGGTCAAGCTCAACTTCGATGCTCCCCATGACGCCGACGAATGGAAGCGCTGCAATTCCAATGCGGATTGCCCTGATCCGAAGCTCAATGAATGGGTTGCGGACAAGGTGCTGACCGTCGTCACCTCGGAATTCTCCGAGCGCGTGCCGGCCTCCGTCTCCGAGTATCTCGGTGCTCGCTCCTGGTCCAACGCCACTGTGAATAGCCTCCTCGCCTGGATGACGGACAATCAGGCAACCGGCGATGACGGTGCGCACTACTTCCTTGAGAACAACAAGGATCTCTGGACGACGTGGGTCTCTGCCGAAGCGGCCGAGAAGATCGAAGCGGCCCTCTAGGCTCAATTGGTGAGCCTATCCTAGACGAGACAGCTGGCGGCCCGGAACAGGGCCGCCAGCCCCGGTTGGCCTGTTGAGGGAGCCGCGATCGTATCGCTGGTACGACACGGAATGTTTATGGACTGGTTTTGGGAATTTCCGCATCTGGATGATGACTACCTGCGAATGCTGCGCATGGTCATCGATGACTCCTTCCGGAGCTTCACCCGTGCCTATGGGGATGCCATTCAGCAAGTCTTTGAGCCCTTGCGCTACCTGTTGCTTTACGCGGAATGGGTGTTGCTCAACTCGCCCTGGCCGGTCGTGGCTATGGTCGTGGCCGCTCTGGCCTGGTTGGCCAGCCGGCGCTGGCCGATCGTTCTCGGCACGGTTCTGACCCTCCTGTTGATCGGCTATTTCGACATGTGGGAAGACACGATGCGCACCGTGGCGATGATCCTGGTCTGCACACTGTTGTCCCTGGTGGTCGGCATACCGATCGGCATCATCATGGCTGGCTCGAACCGGGTGCAGAGCGTCGTCAACCCGATCCTGGACGTCATGCAGACGATGCCCAGCTTCGTTTATCTTATTCCCGTGGTCATGCTGCTGGGTATTGGCAGGGTGCCGGGCCTTATCGCCGTGGTCGTCTATGCAATACCGCCGATCATCCGGCTGACCAATCTGGGCATTCGGCTGGTGGACAAGGAAGTGCTAGAAGCCGCGGACGCCTATGGGTCCTCGCGATGGCAGAAACTGCGCAATGTGCAGCTGCCGCTGGCCATGCCCACTATCATGGCCGGCATCAACCAAACGATCATGATGGCTCTCGCCATGGTGGTGATTGCCTCGATGATCGGCGTCCAGGGGCTGGGACAGCCCGTGCTGCGCGCCATCAACAATCAGTATTTCACCATGGGCATGTTCAACGGCCTCGCCATCGTGGGCATCGCCATCATCTTCGATCGCATCAGCCAGGCCTTCGGCAAGCGCATCCAGAAGCACCAGGAACACACCCATGAATGATGCCTCCACCAGCTACGGCATTGAAATCAAGGGATTGTCGAAAATATTCGGCCCCAACCCGGAACGGGTCGTCCCGCTGCTGCAGCAGGGCATGAGCAAGACCGAGATATTGAACAAGCACCAACACGTGCTCGGCCTGAACAATATCAATATTTCCATGCCCGCCGGGTGCATCCAGGTGATCATGGGGCTTTCCGGGTCCGGCAAGTCGACGCTGATCCGGCACATCAATCGGTTGATCGACCCCAGTGTGGGCGAAGTGCTCGTCGCTGGCGTCGACGTGGTCAAGATGTCGCAAACTGAACTCCGGGAGTTCCGGCGGCACAAGACGGCCATGGTCTTCCAGAAGTTCGGTCTACTTCCCCACCGCAATGTTCTGGAGAACACCGTATTCGGTCTTGAACTGCAGGGCGTGCCCAGGGCCCGGCAACTGGAAGCGGCGAACCACTGGTTGGACCGCGTGGGTCTCAAAGGCTTTGAAGACCGCTACCCCAATCAATTGTCGGGCGGCATGCAGCAGCGGGTCGGGCTTGCGCGCGCCCTGGCCAATGACGCGCCGATATTGCTCATGGACGAGGCCTTCTCGGCCTTGGATCCGCTCATCCGCGTGGACATGCAGACCATCCTTCTCGACCTGCAGAAGGAGATCAAAAAGACGATCGTCTTCATCACCCATGATCTGGACGAGGCCTTGCGGTTGGGCGATCGCATCGCCATTCTGCGCGATGGCGAAGTCGTCCAGCAAGGCACCGGCCAGGAGATCGTGCTCAATCCCGCTGACGACTACATCATGGAATTTGTGCGGCACGTGAACCGCGGCAAGGTTCTGCAGGTCAAGACCGTCATGGAGCCCCTGGGCGACCCCGCCAGCCATGCCGATGGCGTCGAAATGGCGGGCGGCACCTTGCTCGAGCAGGCCGTTTCCAACCTGCTTGCGGCCAACAAGACCACGCTTATTGTCACTGGAGACCAGGGCAAGCCGGTGGGAACCGTATCGCTCAACCAACTGATCGGAGCCATGGTTTCACCGTGAACGCACGTCTATGCGCACCGCTGCGGCGCTACCTCCCACTGGCCAGAGGGGCATGATCATGTCGGACAACGCGCTGCCCGAACGCGAAAGCATGGAATTCGACGTGGTTGTCGTCGGCGCCGGGCCTGCCGGGCTCGCCGCCGCCATTCGCCTCAAGCAGATCGCGCCGGACCTGTCCGTGGTCGTGCTGGAAAAGGCGGCCGAAGTGGGCGCCCATATCCTGTCGGGTGCGGTCGTTGATCCGGTCGGCATCGACAGTTTGTTGCCCGGCTGGCGTGACGAAGCCGATCACCCCTTCAAGGTGCCGGTGACCGACGACCAGTTCCTGGTTCTCGGCCGTTCGGGCTCCCTGCGCATTCCCAATTTCCTGATGCCGCCATTGATGAACAATCATGGCAACTTCATCGTGTCGCTAGGCAATGTCTGCCGCTGGCTGGCAGCCAAGGCCGAGACACTCGGCGTCGACATTTATCCCGGCTTTGCGGCCAGCGAATTGCTCTACGATGACGAGGGTGCCGTCATCGGCGTGGCCACCGGAGACATGGGTATCGGCAAGGATGGCCAGCCGGGCCCCAACTATACGCGTGGCATGGCCCTCATGGCCAAATATGTGCTGATCGGCGAGGGCGCGCGCGGCTCGCTGGCCAAGCAACTCATCGAACGGTTTGGTCTCGACAAGGGGCGTCAGCCACAGAAATTCGGCATTGGCCTCAAGGAACTCTGGGAGGTGCAGCCCGAAAAGCACCGGCAGGGCCTGGTGCAGCATTCCTTCGGCTGGCCTTTGGACACTCGCACGGGCGGCGGCTCCTTCCTCTACCATCTTGAGGACAATCTCGTGGCGGTCGGCTTTGTGGTCCACCTCGACTACACCAATCCCTACCTTTCGCCCTTCGAGGAGTTTCAGCGTTTCAAGACGCATCCCGCCATCCGTGAGACATTCGCGGGAGGAAAGCGTCTGTCCTATGGCGCGCGCGCCATTACCGAGGGCGGTTATCAGTCCGTTCCAAAATTCTCATTCCCCGGCGGCGCCCTGTTGGGTTGCGCTGCGGGTCTGGTGAACGTTCCGCGTATCAAGGGCAGCCATAACGCGGTCCTCTCGGGCATGCTGGCGGCCGAGAAAGTCGCCGAGGCCATCGGTGAGGGCAGGGCCCATGACGAGCCGGCAGCGATTGAGCAGGCCTGGCGTGACGGCCCGATCGGCCAGGACCTCAAAAAGGTCCGGAACGTCAAGCCCCTGTGGTCCAGGTTCGGCACCATAATGGGTGTCGGGCTGGGTGGCCTGGATATGTGGATGAACCAGTTGTTCGGCGTCTCCCTGTTCGGCACCCAGCGCCATCCCAAGACCGATGCGGGGGCACTGCGCCCTGCCAGGGACTGCACCAAAATCGACTATCCCAAGCCGGATGGCGAACTCACCTTCGACCGTCTCTCCTCGGTCTTCCTGTCGGGCACAAACCATGCCGAAGACCAGCCGGTACATTTGCATTTGCGCGACCCGGCGCTGCAGAAGACGTCGGAACTGGAGGTCTATGCTGGTCCCTCCACCCGGTACTGCCCCGCGGGCGTCTACGAGTGGACAGAGGTAGAGGGAAAGCAGACCTTCGTCATCAACGCGCAGAACTGTGTCCACTGCAAGACTTGCGACATCAAGGATCCCAACGCCAATATCGATTGGAGACCTCCTCAGGGAGGAGAGGGGCCAATATACGCCAATATGTAGCGGCGGCGGGAGTGAGGCCGAACCAGAAGGCGGACGCTAGGGACGAAATCCGAACCGGAAAACCGCCAGGTCTGAGGATATTTGTGCCAAGTTGAGCCTTGCGGCCTATGAACGGGGTCCGCGGAGGAATGTGGGAGGAATGGCGGCATGACGCTGCAAATGCGTGCCGGCGACATCGCGACAAGGGTCGAGGCGATCCTCGCCGAACTGGCGGGGCTTGAAGGCCCGCTCCTGCCCATTTTGCATGAGGTTCAGGCAACGTTCGGCCATATCCCGTCCGAGGCCCTGCCCATGATTGCCGAGGCCCTCAATATCTCGAACGCCGAGATCCATGGCGTCGTCACCTTCTACCATGATTTTCGGCAGGAGCCTGCCGGCCGGCATGTCCTGAAGCTGTGCCGTGCAGAGGCCTGCCAATCGATGGGTTCGGACCTGACAGCCAAACGGTTGCAGGCCCTTTTGGGGACACAGATCGGAGAAACCAGTCCTGACGGTGCCGTAACCATCGAGGCGGTCTATTGCCTTGGGCTGTGTTCCTGCGCCCCGGCCGCCCTGCTGGACGGCGTGCCGCTGGGCCGGCTCGACGACGAAAAGATCATCGGCATTCTCGAAAAGGTGCGGGCATGAGCACCACCACGATTTTCGTGCCCCGGGACGCAGCAGCGCTGGCCTTGGGCGCAGACGCAGTTGAGCGCGCCATCGCTGGGCAGATCGCGGCGCGCGGGCTCTCGGCAAAAATCGTGCGCAACGGCTCGCGCGGTCTGCACTGGCTCGAACCTCTGGTGGAGGTCGATGTCGCCGGCACGCGGATGGCCTATGGACCGGTCGCGGCCGCGGACGTTCCTTCGCTCTTTGACGCTGGCTTTCTCGATGGCAAGACGCATCCGCTCGCCCTTGGCCCAACCGAAGCCATTCCTTTTCTCGCCCGGCAGACGCGCCTGACCTTTGCACGTTGCGGCATCATCGATCCGCTCTCGCTGGACGACTACCGCGCTCATGACGGCTTCAAGGGGCTGGAACGGGCCATTTCCATGGCGCCGGCCGAGATCGTGCGCGAAGTAACAGAGTCCGGCCTGCGCGGGCGTGGCGGCGCCGGCTTCCCCACCGGGATCAAGTGGAACACCGTGGCAGGCGCAGAGGCCGATCGCAAATATGTCGTCTGCAATGCAGATGAGGGCGATAGCGGCACCTTTGCCGACCGCATGATCATGGAAGGCGACCCCTTCGTTCTGATCGAGGGCATGGCCATTGCCGGGCTCGCTGTCGGCGCCACCAAGGGCTACATCTATATTCGCTCCGAATACCCCCATGCCGTGGCCACCATGCGCGCCGCCATCGACCTTGCGCGCAGTGCCGGCGTTCTGGGGCGATCGGTGCTGGGCTCCGGCCACACGTTCGATATCGAGGTGCGCGTTGGCGCCGGCGCCTATGTGTGCGGTGAAGAAACGGCGCTGCTCAATAGTCTCGAGGGCAAAAGGGGCATTGTGCGTGCCAAGCCACCCTTGCCGGCACTCAACGGCTTGTTCGGCAAGCCCACAGTGGTCAACAATGTCATCTCGCTGGCCTCCGTCCCGGTGATCCTCCACAAGGGGGCGGCCCACTACCAGCATTTCGGCCTGGGCCGCTCACGCGGAACCATCCCGATCCAGATTGCCGGCAATTGCCGCCATACGGGGCTGTTCGAAGTTGGCTTCGGGCTGACGCTTCGGGAGATCGTCGACGACATTGGCGGCGGCACCGCTTCCGGCAGGCCGATAAAGGCCGTGCAGGTGGGCGGTCCCCTGGGCGCCTATTTTCCGCCCCAGCTCTTTGATACGGTCTTTGACTATGAAGCCTTCGCGGCGAGGGATGGACTGGTGGGTCATGCCGGCATCACCGTGTTCGACGACAGTGCCGACATGCTTCAGATGGCACGCTTCGCCATGGAGTTCTGCGCCATCGAGAGCTGCGGCAAGTGTACGCCCTGCCGTATCGGCTCGACCCGCGGGGTCGAAACGCTGGACAAGATCGCCCGCGGGATCGATCGCGAGAAAAACCTCGAACTGGTGGCAGACCTCTGCAACACTATGAAATTCGGTTCGCTATGCGCCTTGGGCGGCTTTGCACCCTATCCCGTGATGAGCGCCATCACGCATTTTCCGGATGACTTCACCCCGGCCCGCTCCGCGACCGAATAGGAGATACGAACCATGGCTCTCGTCAAGGAAATCGACTTCGGCACCCCGGCCTCCACTGCGGAAAAGACCGTGTCCCTCTCGATCGATGGCTTCATCGTCAGTGTCCCGGAGGGAACCTCGGTCATGCGCGCGGCCATGGATGCGGGCATATCGGTGCCGAAGCTTTGCGCTACCGACATGCTCGACGCCTTCGGTTCGTGCCGCCTCTGCCTGGTCGAGATAGAGGGTCGCAACGGCACGCCGGCCTCCTGCACCACGCTGGTCAGCGAGGGCATGGTTGTCCGGACGCAGACCGAAAAGCTCAAAACCCTGCGCAAGGGGGTCATGGAGCTCTACATCTCCGACCACCCGCTCGATTGCCTGACCTGCGCAGCCAATGGCGATTGCGAGCTTCAGACCCAGGCGGGCGCCGTCGGCCTGCGCGATGTGCGCTATGGCTATGATGGCGACAACCACGTCCAGGCCAAGCGGGGTGACGAGAGCAATTTCCGCTACATGGCCAAGGACGAGTCCAACCCCTATTTCACCTATGATCCTTCCAAATGCATTGTCTGCTCGCGCTGCGTACGGGCTTGCGAGGAAGTGCAGGGCACCTTCGCGCTGACCATCGAAGGACGCGGCTTTGACAGCCGGGTCTCCGCGGGTATGCACCAGTCGTTTCTGGAGAGCGACTGCGTCTCCTGCGGGGCCTGCGTCCAGGCCTGCCCAACGGCAACCCTGACCGAAAAGTCTGTCATCGAGATCGGCCAGCCCGAGCACTCCGTCATCACCACTTGCGCCTATTGCGGGGTAGGGTGCTCGTTCAAGGCCGAGATGCGGGGTGACGAGGTCGTCCGCATGGTGCCCTGGAAGGACGGCAAGGCCAACCGGGGGCATTCCTGCGTCAAGGGCCGGTTTGCCTGGGGCTATACCACCCACCAGGACCGCATCCTCAATCCCATGGTGCGCGAGAAGATCACCGATCCATGGCGCGAGGTCAGCTGGGACGAAGCCATCACCCATATTGCCAGCGAGTTCCGGCGGATTCAGAGCACCTATGGCAAAGGGTCGGTCGGGGGTATCACCTCCTCGCGCTGCACCAATGAGGAGACCTATCTGGTCCAGAAACTGGTGCGTCAGGGCTTTGGCAACAACAATGTCGATACTTGCGCCCGCGTCTGCCATTCTCCCACTGGCTACGGATTGGGCCAGGCTTTCGGGACGTCTGCGGGCACCCAGGACTTCGACTCAGTTGAGCATACCGACGTGGTGCTCGTCATCGGCGCCAACCCCGCCGCCGCCCACCCGGTCTTTGCCTCCCGGCTCAAGAAGCGCTTGCGGTCTGGCGCCCGGCTGATCGTTGTCGATCCCCGGCGCACCGAAACAGTCCGCTCTCCCCATGTCGAGGCCGATTTCCACCTGGCGCTGCAGCCCGGCACCAATGTGGCCGTGCTGACCGCGCTGGCCCATGTCATCGTCACCGAAGGCCTGTTCGACGAGGCCTTCATCCGCGAGCGCTGCGACTGGTCCGAATTCGAGGACTATGCCGCCTTCGTTTCCGATCCGCGCCACAGCCCCGAAACGAGCGAAGCCCTGACAGGCGTGCCGGCGGATCTCGTGCGCGGCGCTGCTCGTCTGTATGCCCGCGGTGGCAATGGATCGATCTATTATGGCCTGGGTGTCACCGAGCACAGCCAGGGTTCCACCACCGTGATGGCGATCGCCAATCTCGCCATGCTGACCGGCAATATCGGCCGCCCCGGCGTCGGCGTTAATCCCCTGCGCGGGCAGAACAATGTGCAGGGCTCATGCGATATGGGCTCCTTCCCTCATGAATTGCCCGGCTATCGCCATGTGTCGGGCGATGCTGCGCGGGAAACCTTCGAAATGCTCTGGGGCGTCAAGCTCGACCCCGAGCCGGGCCTGCGCATCCCCAACATGTTCGACGCCGCCATCGAAGGCAGCTTCAAGGCACTCTATGTCCAGGGCGAGGATATCCTTCAGTCCGATCCCAACACCAAACATGTCTCGGCCAGCCTTGCCGCCATGGAATGCGTGGTGGTCCACGACCTGTTCCTCAACGAGACCGCCAACTACGCTCATGTGTTCCTGCCCGGCTCGACCTTCCTCGAAAAGGACGGCACCTTCACCAATGCCGAGCGCCGCATCAACCGGGTGCGCAAGGTCATGGCGCCGCGCAATGGCTATGCGGATTGGGAAGTCACCCAGAAGATTGCCCAGGCCATGGGGCTCGCCTGGAACTATAGCCACCCCTCCCAGATCATGGACGAGATCGCCCGGGCCACGCCGAGTTTCGCAGGCGTCTCCTATGAGCGCCTCGATGCGCTGGGGTCGGTCCAATGGCCCTGCAATGATGCGGCGCCGGAGGGGACACCCGTCATGCATATGGACGGTTTCGTACGCGGACGCGGCAAATTTGTGCGCACCGAATATGTGCCGACCGATGAGCGGACCGGCCCGCGCTTCCCGCTCCTGCTGACCACGGGACGCATCCTCTCGCAATATAACGTGGGGGCCCAGACCCGCCGCACCGCCAACACTATCTGGCATGACGAGGACGTGCTGGAAATTCATCCCCACGATGCCCAGGACCGCGGCGTGCGCGACGGCAGCTGGGTGCGTTTGACCAGCCGCGCCGGCGAAACGACCCTCAGGGCGCAGATCACCGACAAGGTGGCGCCCGGCGTCGTCTATACAACCTTCCACCACCCCGAAACGCAGGCCAATGTCATCACCACCGACTTTTCGGACTGGGCGACCAATTGTCCCGAATACAAGGTCACCGCGGTGCAGGTCATGCCCAGCAACGGCCCATCGGACTGGCAGGTGGAATATGAGGCGCTGTCCCGCCGGTCGCGCCAGATCGCCACGCCCGCGGATCCTGCGGAATGACCGAGGCCACAAGGCAACCCGTTGTGACGGTTGACCGGCTTGCCCGGCGCGCGGGAGCCATCAGCTGGTCGCAACGCGGCGTGCCTGAAGAGGTGCCCATTGCCCTCTCTTTTGCGGGGACCACCCAGGCCGTCATGATGGCCAGCCCCGCCGATCTTGAGGATTTTGCTGTTGGCTTCGCGTTGACGGAGGGCATTATTGCCCAGCCCGATGATGTCGAGCGGATGCATATTGAGCATCTCGACGCCGGGATCGACATTCAGATGTGGCTGCGGGACGCGGCCAATAGCCAGTTGAAAGCCAGGCGGCGGCGCCTGGCCGGGCCAGTCGGATGTGGCCTCTGCGGCATCGAATCCATCGAGGAGGCTGTCCGGCCTCTACCGAAGGTCTCTGCTGCAGCGTCATTCCTGTCCATGGACGATATTGGAGAGGCGATGCGTCAGATTACCCACGCACAGCCCTTCCACGCCAAGACCGGCGCCGTCCATGCCGCCGGCTTCTATCGACCGGAGAACGGCATGATCCTGGTGCGCGAGGATGTTGGGCGCCACAATGCCCTGGACAAGCTGGCGGGGGCTCTGGCCAGGGCCGGGATGGCCGGGTCATCAGGGGTGGTCTGTGTCACCTCCCGGCTTTCGGTCGAAATGGTGCAGAAGGCGGCGGCCATCGGTGCCCCGGCCATTCTGGCAGTGTCCGCACCGACCGCACTCGCCATCCGCGCTGCCGACGAGGCAGGCATGACCCTGATTGCCCTGGTGCGCGGCGACGAGTTTGACGTATTCACCCATTCCGATTGGCTCATTGGCGGAGGCCACCAGCATGTCGCATGAGGATGAAGTCACTGACCGGCTGATCCGCATGGCCAATCAGATCGGAACCTTCTTTGCCTCGCAGCCAGAGGCAGGCGCGGCGGCAGGTGTGTCCGAGCATATCAACAAGTTCTGGGAGCCACGTATGCGCGAGCGGCTGTTGGACCTGATTGCGTCGGGCCAGGATGGGTTCGATCCGATCGTTCTCAAGGCTGCCGAAGCCGTCAAACGGCCCGCAAGGGTCAAGCCGTAGCAAGCCCGGATGCGCCTCCGGCAGGCTGACGTCCCGCGCCAGTTCTGAAACCACCTTCAGGACGCGCAGCGCCAGTCCTTGCGAGTGATCCAGCTCGCAATGTCCTCTGCCGGCATCGGGCGAGCAAACGCATAGCCCTGCAAATAGTCGCAACCCAGGTCACGCAGGATATTGGCCTGCTCCAGGGTTTCCACACCTTCTGCAACGACCTCAATGCCCAGCGACTTGCCGATTTCCACCATGGTGGACACCAGCCGGCGATGCTCGGCACCGCGCGCCACTGGCTCGACCAGTTGGCGGTCAATCTTGAATCGGCGCGGGCTGAGTTTGAGCAGGCTGACAATGGAGGTGTGCCCGGTGCCGAAATCGTCGACATCCACGCTGATGCCCATCTCCTGCAGGCCGGCAATATTACGGCCCACGCAGCCTTCGAACTCGTCAAGAAAGATAGATTCCAGAATTTCGAATGAGATCGAGCCGGGCCGGATGTTGAGTTTGCGTAGACCGTCCAGCAGGGTTGCGTCGTGCAGCCTCTGGAAGGTGACGTTCACTGATACCGAAGGAATATTGATTCCCTCGACCTGCCAGCGTTCCAAATCCGCAATAGCCTGCTGGAGCAGCAGGTGGTCGATCGTTCCCAGCACATCCAGGTTCTCGGCGATCTTGAGGAAGCGGAATGGGCTGAGCAAACCATCCGTGGGATGGTTCCAGCGGATCAATGCCTCCACGCCAACCACCTCGAGTGTTCTGGCATCCAGCACCGGCTGATAGTGCGGCACGAACTCATTGTGCTCTATGCCGCGCAGGATATCATCGGCAATACGCTTGTTGGCCGCAATTTCGGCCTGCAGGGCCTCAGAGAAGAACTCGCAGCGGTTTCGCCCCCGGCCCTTGGCCTGATAGAGCGCCACATCGGCATTGATCAGTACGCGTTGTGCGTCAAAGGGGTCATCAGCCTCGACGGCAATACCGATGCTGGCGCCAAACCTGCACTGGTGTCCCTGATAGGGCACCGGTTGCCGGATCTTGTCGATCAGCTGGTTGGCCAGCGCCAGAAGCCCTTGCGTATCGGTTTCACCGGGACAGGCAACAATGAACTCGTCGCCGCCCACTCGGGCGGCAAAACGGCTCAGCCCGATATTGTCACGCAGGAGTTCCGCCACATGCACGAGCATGGCGTCGCCCGCCAGGTGGCCGAGTGTATCGTTGATCTGCTTGAAGCCATCCAGGTCGATATGCAACAGCGCCATGGCGCCCGATGACGGCGAACCTGCTGCGTGACGCTTGAGGATCTTGTCCAGATAGCGTCGGTTCGGCAGACCGGTCAGCGCATCGTGCAGGGACTGGTTTTCGATGCGCTCCTTGGCATGTAGGAGCTCGGCATTGCGGCTCTCCGCCAGCTCCTTGGCCGCCTGCAGGCTGTGCGTCAGGGCCACTTCCTCGGTCACGTCCCAGAATACGCCGATCAGTCGGGGCTCCTGGTGTTCGTCCTCAAAGCGCGCCCCGCGCGAGCGCAATGTTCGCACCACGCCATCGGTCCTGATAAAGCGGGATTCCATTTCGAAACTGCCATCCTCTTCAGCGCGCTGGAGCGCCAGGATGGTCTTGGCCACATCGTCCGGGTGCATGGCGCCCAGCAAATCGGTCAACTGCATTGAGGTCGGATCGCGGGCGACCCCCACCATCTCGCACAGCTTGTCGTCCCACAGCACTTCGCCGCTATCCAGCTTCAGCTCGAAAACGCCGAATTGTGAGGCCTCCAAAGCGAGCGAAAGCCGGCGTGACAGGTCGAGCACCTTTTGCTCGGCCATCTTGCGCTCGGTGATATCAGTGTCCGTTCCGGTGCGTCGGATCGGCGTACCATCAGCATCCCACTCTACCGCAGCGCCAACGCTGTTGATCCAGATATAGTGGCCCTGCTTATGCCGTTCGCGATATTCGAACGTGTTGAATTCTTGAGCGTTGTTGGCCTGCTCTTCAATGATCCGCCGCAGCCTGTCCTGATCCTCGGGATGTACGCGCGAGAGCCATCCATCAAAAGTGAAGTCGATGTCCTCGTCCGGTGCATAGCCCCGCATTTCCTTCCACCGGCGGGAACCCTGTGTCTGGGGTTTGTGTATCTCCCATTCCCACACGCCTTGGCCGGCGCTTTCCAGCGCGTGGTTCCAACGCCGCTCGCTCTGCTCCAGGTCGGATTTGGCCTGCTCGAGCGCGGTGATATCAGTGGCCTCGGTCATCAGCTGGACGATCGCGCCGCAGTCATCTGCAATCGGAGCTATGCTCAGGTCGCTGACGCGGATGGTGCCGTCCCTGCCTTGGTGACGGACCTTAAGTTGCACATATTCGCCGCTGGCTGCGCGATGAACCGCTGACTTGACGGCCTCGCGCTCTTCCTCACTCTGCCACTGGTCACCATCCCAGAAGCGCAAATTCCCGAGCTGACCGGGTGTCAGCCCCAGAAAAGCGTAATAGGCCGGATTAGCCTCAATATATCGACCATCCGGCTCGAGCAGGCCGATATGACGGCGCGTATTCTCGAACATGGCCTGGAATCGGGTCTCGCTCCGCTTGAGCGCAGACGCCGCGGCCCGGCTTGCTGTCATGTCGGTCACGACCAGATGACAATAGCGGTCGCCGCCGACCTCGATCATGCTCGTCTTGATGTCCACGGCGATGGTGCGTCCATCCTGCCGTCGCAACGTGGCTTCGCGCCTGAGCAGTTGGGCCGTTGGCTCATCGGCGCTGTCGGACAGCAATTGGCGCAATGCGGTCGCCTCGTCCTCGTCAGCCCATGTCCAGAGGCATTGGCCCGTCACCGCATCCTGGGGCAGGTTGAGCATGTCGGCGAAGGCGCGGTTGGCCTGGGTAATGGTATGCCCGTCCATTTCTACCAGCAGAATGCCCTGGTGTGACGCTTCCACTGCCGCGCGGCGCAACTCGGTCGCTTCCTTGAGGGCCAGCTTGGTGCGGTTGCTTTCGGTGACGTCGCGGACCGTGCAATAGGCAAAGCGCCGGTTGGCGGCCTCAAAGAAGGAGAGGCTGACCTCGGTATCAATCGGGTCCCCGCATTTGCGCTTGAACCGTGCGCTGATCAGTCCCGCATTGCCATCCTGGGCACTGGTCGTCTCCAGGAAATCGAGGATTTCCTCTCGGGTGGCATCGACGTATTCCCAGGGGTGCATCCCGACCACTTCCTCGGGGGACCGCTGCAGCATTTTCGCGAATGACTTGTTGCTCTGCACCACCGCCATGGTCTCGAGGTCCAGCGTGACCACGCCATCCCAGGACGAATCCAGTGCCAGTTCCAGCCGACGCGACAGGTGCAGTTTCTCCATCTCTGCCATCTTGCGGGCAGTGATGTCCGTGTCCGTGCCGATCATGCGGGTTGGCCTGCCGTCTGGCCCCCATTCGATCGCTGCGCCCAGGCTCAGGATCCAGATATAGTGCCCGGCCCGATGACGTTCCCGATATTCGAAGGCGTTCTGCCGAATGTCGGGTGAATTTTGCTTGCGCATCTCCTCAAGCACGAGGGCTCGATCGTCCGGATGCACCCGCTCCATCCACGCGTCGAAGGAACTGTCGACGACCTCGTCGGCATCGAACCCCCGCATGAGCCGCCACATGCGCGAGTAGTAGACGGTGTTGCTCGGAATATCGCAGTCCCAGATGCCTTGGCCGGTGCTCTCGAAGGCAAAATTCCAGCGTCCGCCCCCCTCGCCGAAATCTTTGGCTGGACCAGGCGATGTCGTGGCTGTCTGCAGCGCGGTTCCCGTCGACATAACGGAGCCCTGCGCCTGCGTGGAGCGCAGCCAACGGCGCATTCTGGAGCGGTTTGGGTAGGGCAGCGTCATAGTGCGTCCATCCGGCCGGTCTTTGTCCGGGCGGATTCGACCCATCCCGAGTCCGAGGCACAAGTGTTCTGCTCGCCGTTCAAAACTGCCTGCTCCCCATAGACCTGTCCGGACGGTCCGATGAGACGCGGGAAGCATTAAAGCCGGGTTACGAAATTAAAAATGAGAGTAGATTTCGTAGATCGCATCGGTGTTTATGGGCATGGCACCTGAAGCGCAATCCAGCCATTCCCGACACCACGACAAGCTGCGATCCTAGACCACGAGCCGACTCCGCGTCAGTTCCGACAGCGACTGCTGTGAGCGATCCTGCGGACGATTGACGGTCTCTACCCACTCGATCAGCTGGCGCATTCCCGCTTCGAAGTCTTGCCTCGGCCTGATGCCGAACAGCCTCTCCAGCTTGCTGGTATCGGCGAAGCAATGCCGGATGTCGCCGACGCGATATTGGTTGAGTATGGTTGGGGCGATGTTCTTGTGCAGGAGACGGGCAAGCGTCCTGGCAATCTCGTTGACGGTGCGGGCCTGACCGCTGCCAACATTACAGGCCTCCCAGACCTCAAGATCGCTTTCGAGTACGCCGGCAAAGGCATTGGCAACGTCCAGAACATGCACGAAGTCGCGCTTTTGCTCCCCATCCTCAAAGATGATGGGCGACTGGTCGTTGAGCAGGCGGGAAATGAATATGGCAGCAACCCCAGTGTAGGGATTGCTCAGTGCCTGGCGCGACCCATAGGCGTTGAATAGCCTCAAGGCTATTGTCGGTATTTCCAGTGCCCGTCCGACGGAAAGAAACATCTCTTCGTGATCGCGCTTGTTGACGGCATAGATCGAGGCGGGCTGGAGCAATTTGTCCTCGCTGGTTGGGATGGGCAGCAGCGCGTTGCCCCGGTCGTCCAGCTCCCAGCGGTGCTCTTTGAGTTGCGCATGGTCGCGCATCGAGGGGGTGACGGCGCGCCCGCTCGATGCCTCCACATATTGTCCCTCACCATAGATCGACATGGACGAAGCAACAGCCATCCGCCGGACCGTGTGCTGGGTCCGCGACAGTACCTCCAGCATGATCGCGGCGGCCATGGTGTTGTTGCGCGTGTAGTCGACAATATTGGTCATGCTCTGCCCGACACCCACCGAAGCGGCGAGATGGGCCAGATGGGTGATGCCAGTCAGGGCGCTTTCGAACACACCGTCATCCAGGATATTGCCATGGATGCGCCGGGCGCCTGGATTGAGATAGACCGGCCAGCCATCTGCGTCCCGCTCGGCATCACCATGCACCTGCTCAAGCAGGCAATCGAGCACGGTGACCTCAAAGCCTTGCGCCAGCAGCAAATCGACCAGATGTGAGCCGATGAAGCCGGCTCCCCCGGTGACCAGAACGTGACCTTTGGCCATATGTTTACTCCTTACATTGACACATGCCTCATAGGGATTTTTCTGCCCCTGACTGCAGGGGTGAGATGGTGGCAATTTTGGCGGGCGCCGCCTTGGTCACCGGACTCGGCCGTTTCCCACGCGCCACCCGCACCAGGTCGTGGTTCGCGTCGGTCTTTTCGGTGCGTTCCCAGACAAGGCCTTCGTTGAGCAGGAACATGCGGAACCCGATCCAGAGCGGGATCAGCCAGACCAGCCACCAGGCCATGATGAACACCGGGTTGACCCGGAAGAGATAGCGCAGCCGGTCCTTGTGGCGGGGTAGTACCAGCGCGGAGCGGCGCCAGGTGCGCACATAGAGTGCGCTCATCGACAGACCGAAAGCGGCCAGATTGGCCAGAGACAACACGATGGCCCAGTCTGGCAGCAGGTTATGACCGGTCCATGCCGCCCAGCTGGCCCAAATGCCCAGCGGGATGCCCACCGAATTGAGTGACAGCGACAGGCAGGGCAGAAAGTTGAGCCAGGCCTTGAACCGTGCCGGCCATGGCATGCCCATGGCTTTGAGCGGATAGGTCAGGCTTTGGAAGAACCCGGCGACCCAGCGTTTGCGCTGCGTGATCCCGTGCGCAAAGGTGAGCGGCACCTCTTCAATCAGGGGGTTTTCAATGACCCCCAGCCGCTTGCCATTGGTCCAGAACCGCATGCCCACTTCCGGATCCTCGATCGTGAGCCAGGGGTGAAAACCACCCAGGGAGATCAAGTCAGACGCGCGGAAGAACAAGCCTTTCCCCAGCACCCAGTAGGGGTGCTTCCCATTGGCGGACAGGTGCGGATACTTCGAGCCGTCCCAGGCCATGTGGTCAAAGGCATGCCAGCTGGCCGCCCAGCTGGAGTTGAGATTTCCGGCAATATTCTGCGCCTGGAGCACATCGTAGTGGCGCATGCCAGCGGCTGCGGCCAGGAAATGGTCACTCGGCGGGCAGCTATCGGCGTCTATATAGTTGACCAGGAAATCCTGGTGGGTCATCACCCGATCGGCGATCTGGTAGAAGGCGTAGATCAACTGCCGTGTCTTCTTGGGCGGCAGGTTGCGGTTTTGGGCCAACTTGCCCTTATGCCACCAATAGGCTTTCTGGCAGCGATCCCAGGCCTTCCAGACCACCAGCCAGGATTTGTGCGAGGTGGGCGGTACCTCAATAATCTGCAGGAACGGGAACTCCTTCTGCAGCCGCCTCAGCGAGCGCACAGTGAAAGCGTCGTCGGCATTGGGTATGGCGACCACGCTGTATTTGTGTTTGGGATAGTCCAACTGCCCCAGGCTGAGAAATGTGGTGCGCATGGTCGATTCGAGCTCGCGCAGCACCGGATAGAACAGGACGATATAGGGGTAGTCGTCTGCGGGCAGAGACCGGGCCTCGTTCGGATCCACCCAATTGACGGGGCGCGTGAAGAAGTAGAGATCGACCGCCTGCGAGAGAGCATAGGCGATCTGCACCGCGCAAAAGGCGCCAACCACCAGCAGCGACAATGTATGGGCGCCGATCTCCATGGCTTCCCCCTTCCTTGGGCCGCTCCTACCCGGCGATGCCGCTGTGCAGCGCCGCCGCAGACCCAGGCGCGGCGCCGTTGAGCGCCGGCTCCCGCTGGCGCCACTTCTGGGCCGGTCGCACCTCGGTCGATTGCTTCCGCCGCGGATGTTCCGCCGGGCGGCCGACGGCGTGAACCGAGAAGCCGGCCTCGACAAAGGCCTGTGCCTTAAGGAAATTGCGCAAGTCCACGATCACCTTGCCGCGCATCTGCCCGGCCAGTCTGTTGGGATCGAGGTCCGCGAATTCCGGCCAGTGGGTGGATAGAACCAGGCAATCGGCGCCTTCAGCGCAGGCATAGGCGTCATCTGTGAACCGGACAGTGCGCAGCCGGAACCGTGCGCCGGCCATACCCTGCGGATCGAAGACCTGCACTTTGGCGCCCGCCCGTTGCAGCGTCTCGATCAGCGCCAGCGACGGAGAGTCCCGCATATCATCGGTGTTGGGCTTGAAGGTCAGCCCCAGTACCCCCACGACCCGGCCATTGAGACTGCCGCCCGCGGCACGTGTTACCCGGCGGCCCATGGCGCGCTTGCGTGCCTCATTGGCGCCGATGACGGTTTCCACCAGTCGCAAATTGACGCCATGCTCCTGGGCGATGGCCAGGAGCGCTGAAGTGTCCTTGGGAAAGCACGATCCGCCATAGCCCGGCCCCGCCTGCAGGAATGCTTCCCCAATCCGGCTATCGAGCCCGATCCCGTGAGCGACTTCTCCGACATCGGCGCCCACGGCCTCGCAAAGGTCTGCACACTCATTGATGAAGGCGATCTTGGTTGCCAGGAAGGCATTGGCGGCGCACTTGACCAGTTCGGCCTCGCGCCGGCCCATGCAGACCACCGGCGTCCCTAGCTGTTCAAGCGGGGCATAGAGCGCCCGCAGGGTATTGCGCGCCGTTTCGTCTCCGGCACCGACGATGATGCGGTCCGGTGCCATGAAGTCCTCGATTGCCGAACCTTCGCGCAAAAATTCGGGATTGGAAATCACCGAGAACCGCATATCGGGGCGCGCCCGCTGCAACAGGGCTTGTACGCGATCCCCCGTGCCCACCGGCACGGTGGACTTGATAATCAGCATCTGCGGATGGGTCGCTTTCTCCGCGATCTCCTGGGCAACGGCGAAGATGGCGGAAAGGTCGGCGCTGCCATTGGCCTGCGGCGGGGTGCCAACGGCGGCCATTACGGCGTGAATCTCACGCCCGAGAGCCGGTAGCCTGCTGGTGAATCCAAGGCGTCCCCGGGCCACATTACGCGTGATCGTCTCGGTCAGTTGCGGTTCGTAAATGGGTATTTGGCCAGCCTGCAGCTGTTCGATCTTGGCCGGATCATTGTCCACGCACAGCACATGGTGTCCCAACTCAGCTAGGCATGCGCCCGATACCAAACCGACATATCCCGAACCGATGATAATAAGGCGCATGGTCTTGTACTCACACTGACTGACTGAAACTAGATAGAGACCGCGGCCTGGCTCCGCGGGACCGGCGCAACGCCGGGCTGACTTTGGATGGACGCCGACGGGCTAGTGTCGAGCCGGGCGAAATAACGGATGGTCTTGGCCAGCCCTTCAGCCAGCGGGACACGCGGCATCCAGCCCAGCAGGCTGCTGGCGCGGGTAATGTCGGGGCGGCGCCTGCGAGGGTCGTCGACCGGCAGGGGCTTGTGGACGATCCTTGAGGTCGAGCCGGTCATCTCGATGACGATCCGGGCCAGTTCGCCAACGCTGATTTCCGCCGGATTGCCGATATTGACCGGGCCTTCGACCTCCGGCCCCGAGGCCATCAGGCGTACGAAACCTTCGATCAGATCGTCGACATAACAGAAAGAACGCGTCTGCTGGCCCTCTCCATAGACAGTGATGTCCTCGCCGCGCAGGGCCTGGAGGATAAAATTCGACACCACCCGCCCATCGTCGGGTTGCATGCGCGGGCCGTAAGTGTTGAAGATGCGGACAATCTTGACCACCACACCGGTCTGCCGAGCGAAGTCGGTGATCAAGGTCTCGGCAAAGCGCTTGCCTTCGTCGTAGCAGGAGCGCGGCCCGACCGTGTTCACATTGCCGCAATAGTCTTCACGCTGGGGGTGCACTTCGGGGTCGCCATAGACCTCTGAGGTTGAGGCATGCATCACTCGCGCCCCGTCCCTGTCAGCCCGGTACAGCACATTGGCCGCCCCTTCTGCGCAGATCAGCGCGGTCCGCACAGGGTCGCTCTGATAGTGCACCGGTGAGGCCGGGCAGGCCAGGTTGTAGATCTCGTCAAAGGAGGGCAACTGGTCGGGCAGGGCATCCAACACATCATGCTCGACCAGTTCGAACCGGTTGCTGCGCGCCAGGGCGGCGACGTTGGCCGGGCGGCCGGTGTGGAAGTTGTCGATGCAGGTAACCCGGTGACCTTCCCCGATCAGGCGGGCGCACAGATGCGAGCCCAGAAAGCCCGCCCCACCTGTCACGCAGATGGATTTGGGCGCAGCTATCCTGCGGCCGGCGCGCTCCTCGCGTACCTGCCCGGTCGTTTTATGCCGGGCGCTCATTGCTGCACCAGGCCGACGCCGAGGGTCAGGTCCTTGGGGCGAGGAACCGGCAGGGGAATATCCACCATGCCAACCTTGGCGACTTCGTCCGCGCCACCAGCCATCCAACCACCTTCTGGCGGCCGGACGACGGCGCGATATCCGGCCTCATATATGGGTAGCAGGCCGGCCTGATAATTGTAGTGCACCTCGTCGCCATCGTGGATCAGCACCATCTCCGCCGAGGTGATTTCGATATCATTCACACGCACGAAATCGATGAACAGATTGCGGTCCAACACACCATCCTCGCCGAGCCCTTCCTGACGCGTGAACTTGTCATTGGTCAGCACCAGGCTGATCTCGGAATCCGGCATGAGCGCCGTGTCCGGGATGGTGAACGAGAATTGTTCGAGGAAGGAATTTGGCCGCGGCTTGGTGAACAGGCGTCCGTCACTCTCCGTGCTGATTGCCCGGGTCAGCGTCCCGCTGCCAATCACCTTGTCATTGATCAAAAGATCAAAGCTTGGCGGGCCGTCATACGCTTCTCCGGCAATCGAAACGACGATCAGCGAATCGGCCATCGCCGGCAAGATTGCCAACATGGAGAGCGCAGTCGAGGCGCCCAGGATTTTTGCCAATACTACTTGTGATATCTTCAACATCTTGACTCACCACTAATAAACGCACGTATCACAAAGCGTATGCAGAAAATCTCCCGCATAGATCGCCTCTATCCTGACAATACTGTAGCTTTTGAACTTAATTGCCGCCATTAATACAACGATCTAGACAGTTCTGACTAATTGCCCTGGTCTGGCCATTCCGTCATTTTTTCTCCCAGGGGATAGCCGGTGGACGATTCGGGGAGGCAGAAGTGAAGCGTCGGAACTTGATCGTGGGGGCCGCGGCAGCGCTCACTGTGGGCCAATTGGTCGGCTGTGCCCGCGTCGATCGAACCGAGACCGGTTCGGTAACCACCAGTCCTGATCAGGCCCCTGCCCGTCAGCCTCGCCCGGCCACGCCCCCGCCCGTCCGCGCTCTGCGTTCGGCGGCCTCGTCACGTGGGCTCTATTTCGGCGCGGCCATTCAGGCCGGCACGCTCGGCGACAGTCGTCTGCGCTCGATTGTGGTGCGGGATTGCTCCACCATCACACCGGAATGGGCGATGAAATGGGACGCCTTGGCTCCCGGCAGGACCTACAATTTCAGCGAGATGGACCAGCTCGCCAGCTTTGCTGCCCGCAATGGCCTGGCCATGCGTGGCCACACGTTGCTTTGGCACAAGAGCCTGCCGTCCTGGGCGGCATCTGCGCTCGCCTCCAGCCGGGACTGGGCGATCATCGACGACCATTTCTCAAAAGTGATTGGCCGTTATGGCAACCAGGTTCGCGAATGGGACGTGATAAACGAGCCAATCGAACCCAATCACGGGGGTAGGGGCCTGCGGAACAATCAGTTCTACAAGGCCTTTGGGGAGGATTACATCGAGCGCGCGCTGGAATCGGCTCGTGCCCGAGCCCCGCGCGCACGCATGGTCATCAATGAATATGGGCTGGAGTATAATAGCGGCTATGAGGGGCAGCGTCGTCTGTCACTCTTGCGCCTGCTTGAGCGGCTGCGCTCCCGCGGTGCCCCGGTCGATACAGTCGGCCTGCAGGCACATCTGGATCTGCGCAAGGGCACTGTCTATGCTGACGGCATCTATGGGCTGATGCGCGACATCCGCAATATGGGGCTCAAGGTTGCGATCACCGAGCTTGATGTAGCCGAAGCCAATACCGGCCTTTCCGTGGAGAGGCGCGACTCTCTCGTGGCAGATGAAACCCGCCGCTACCTCGATATCGTGCTGCAGTTCAACAATGTGCTGGGTGTCAGCACCTGGGGGTTGAATGACAGCCATTCCTGGTTGCGCACGCAAAGAAGCAGCGCCAATCGCGGCCTGCCCTACGACCGGGAATGGCAGGCTAAGCCCATGCATAATGCAATTCTGACCGCGTTCGCTTGATTGAGCCGCATCGGCTTAGCGGACCGCCTCCATCAGGCTGGTATAGAGCGCCCGTGTTTCGGGACTGGGCTCCACGCCCAGATCGTCCGCAAGCACCGAGCGCATTGACGCGTAGAGTTCGCTGACGCGAACGAAGTGCCGCCGTTCGGCCGCCTCGGCCATCAATACCCGCACCGCATCCTCACGATATGGATCAAGCTCAAGCAGCCGGCGGGCGCAGGCGGAACGCTCGTTCTGCGTGTATTGGCCATCGGCGTGGATGCCTTCGGCAATGCCGTCCACGGCCTGCAGCAATAGCTCATCTCGCCGGGATGACAGCCAATCCTCGAATTCAGAACTGCTGCTGCCCTGATCGGCCAGCAATTCGCCCCCGTAGATCTTGCACAGCGCATGGGGGCTGTAGGTGACATCGCCCGAGATATGGCGGATCATCTCGATCAGGTCACAATAGACCTCGGGCCCTGGCGCCAGATGCAGGGTGGAAACACTGGCTTCGATTAGCCGGAAGCCTTGCTGATCCTGCAGATGCCGGATACGAGCGACGGCTTGCCGCAGATTGGCGCCGGCCTTGCCGTCCTCGGCATTGGGCCATAGCAAAGCCGCCAGCCGGCTCCGCGGCTGCACTTGGTCAGGCGTGGACAGGATAAGGTAAGCGGCGATCCGAAAAAAACTCGCAGGGACGCCCTGAACCAGTGTGCCGTCCGCGATCAGACAGCAGGTGCCCAGCAGCTTTACCGTTATTTGGTGCGGCGCTTGAGTACCCATCTGCGCCCTCCGTCCCTTTGTACGCTAGTCTAACGCGGAATTTGTTTATCCTGTCCTAAACCAAGACTATTTTGTAGAAGCTACTTCTTCTAAATCGGCTCGTCACGAATTTTTGTTCGTCTGAGCTGCTGTCCTACTTTTTCACTATGGTCTTATGCCGCTTGCGGCAAAAAAGGCCCACATGTCTCTGTTGACTGCCGTGATCGCCTTGATGGCCGACTGCACCCTCTCAAATTCTGTGTCGTCCAAGGCCTCGGATTTCCCGTATTTCAACTCATCGCCAAATTCGACAATGCGCATTAATTGCGTCCCGCTCAATTCACCATTGGAGTCGAATGAATAGATGCAATGGTTATATTTGTTCCGGACCTTGGCTTCTTTCTTGAGGCGGTCGGTGAGATCCAGTACGGCGGTACGGGTGGCCGCGGGTGTCGAAGGCAATTTGGCCAGCCGGTCCAGCAGGTCCAGTCGCGCGCGCGTTGTGTTCAGCGTCAAAAAGATGATGACCGCGGCATCCTTGGATGTCCCGGCCAGATGCGCGATGAGATAGATGAACAGGCTCTCTGTATTGGTCCAGACATAGTTCAACTGGCCGACCTGCTGGAGCACCCTGTCCAGGCTGGGCATTGTCCTTACCCCGGATAGGCGCGGCGGCGGTGGTCTTGTCCCGTCACAGCGCCTCCTCTCTCCGAGCGATGCTCATGCAGATAGGCCGCCGCTTGCGTGCGATTGGTCACTCGGAGTTTGGCGATGAGATTGTGCACATGGGCTTTGACCGTGTGCTCGGAAAGCGCCATGCGATCGGCGATCAGCTTGTTCTGATAGCCTTCCGAGACCAGTGTCAGGATTTCCCGTTCCCGCGCGGTCAGAGAGTCAAGGCCGCTCTCGGCGCTGGTTTCGTTGCCCTGGTCACGCACAGCTGACTGTGCGCCATTGGCTCTCGGCGCTGGAGGGGTGGGTGCCTTGTCCACTGGTCCAGGCGGCGGCGACAGGCGCTGCTGCGCCTCAAAATGTCCGCCGGCGCTCTGAGACTCACGCGGTAAATACTCGCCGCCGGCCATGACCAGCCGCATCAAGGCGAACCAGACATCAAGCGGCAGGGTGGTCGGCAGCAGTCCCTGGATCAGACGGTGTTCGACCACGAGCGGGTCAACGACCGGACGTCCGCTATCGATGGCCACCGCAATAGCCGCCTTCGGGAACCGCACCCGGCATTGCTCGACGAAGGAGGGGCCGATCGATCGTGCGCCAGCCCCCAGCAAGACCAGTCTCACATTATTGTCGGGGCCAAGGCCATCATCTATCCGGTCGACAAGGAAAACCTCGACCTCCCGGAAGTGATCCTGCAGCGCACCGCATAGGCACTGATATATCGTCTGTTTCGGAGCAACAAAAATGAGACGCGGTGTCTCGGAGTCCAACGGCCGTTCTTCGATCTGCTGCGGATCGCGCAGACCGTCATAAAGGTTTTCACGCACTTTACCACTCCCTCCCCGGCGATTACTGTGTTTGGGGCCCACAGCTTTGCTTGGTGCCATCGCTCCCAAGGTTGACAAAAGGTTAACATCGGGGGCGTGACTCTGGCGTGATTCGTTCCCCGGCAAGACTAATTCAATGGATTGAGCTGTGGTGGCGCTTCCCCGCCGGAAATCAGCCATTCGATGGAGAAACACGCCCGTTTCATCCCTCCTTGAGGGTATTGAAAACGATCTAGCTCCGAAGTGCACCGAACAGATGTTCTAAATCGATAAGATTAAGATTGGGCCGATCAGCCTAGGCTGAAGTGGCAACTATACTTCTCTCCCTATCGAGCAATACTTGACCCTGCGATGCGAAATTCGCTGCGTCGCGTTGGGTAATTGGGTTCTGGATTCATACGTGCTGACCGGTTTCTGCGTACGGCACCAGCGATCTGCGTATCTCGCGTATGCCCTTCAAGTCATGAGCGACCAAGCATACCTCCATTCGAGATGACAGGGGGTCCTGGTAGCTCAGCCATTATTTATCATTGAGGAGAGTAACTATGGCTGACGACTTCAACAACAACAGCGGCGGACAGACCGATAACTCGGTCAATTTCGACGACTTCGACGACTTCGAACCCGAAGATTCCTATAACGATAATTCGACCGACAACTCGACGACGGTCGATGATATCGAAGTGGATGTCGAGGACTCGGGGAACTCCAATTCCTATAACGACAATTCCACCGACACCGATGTGGACGTGGATGCCGACATAGACGTTGAAGACACCGGAAACTCCAACTCCTACAACGACAACTCGACCGAGAACGATGTCGATCTGGATGTCGAGGTCGAGGACTCTCTGAATAACAATTCAGACAACAACTCGCACAACGACAACTCGGACAATCGTGACCAATCCCTGGCCTTCGCCATGGATGACTCGTTGAACGATAACTCCAACACCAACTCCCAGAACGACAACTCGACCGACAATTCGACCACCATCGATGACATCGAAGTTGAAGTTGAGGATGTGGGTAACACCAACTCCTACAACGACAATTCGACCGACGTCGATCTGGATGCCGACATCGAAGACGTTGCCAACAACAAGTCGGTCAACGGCTCGATGAACGACAACTCGAACAATTCGGTCAATGGCTCGATGAACGACAACTCGACCGACAACTCCACCGACATTGATGCCGATGTCGACCTGGATGTCGATGTGGAGATCGAGGACTCGTTCAACTCGTCCGACGACGATGCCACCGGCTCGTTCAATTCCGATGACGACTTCGCCGACCTCGATATCGGTACCGCCACGCTGGACAATATGCTCATCAACAGCGGTTCGCTCGAATTCGACCCAGGTGATGACGTCAACTTCGAGAACGTCTTCAATGGCGCCTTCTCGGGCGGCGGCGGCGACACCGGCTTTGCCATCAACCAGGTGGCAGACATCGTCGATAACGACTCGCTGAGCAACGTTCAGAACAACGCAAACGGCACGTACAACGCTTATGCCTATGCGGACGATGCTGACGCCGATGACAATGACTTCGAAGGTGATGCCGGCAACAACTCCACCGCCAGCAACATCGCCGATGCCAGCGCAGCGGTGAGCGGTTCGGCCTTCAACATGGAAGTCGTGCTTGGTGCAAACCTGCAGCAGAACGCAGTCGATGCGACGGTGGTTGGCGGCAACAACCACATGAACAACGACTCCAGCAGCGACGACGCATAAGCGAGCGCCCCCAACGCTTGCCAAGGATCTGCGCGGTAGCGCCCCCACCGCGCAGATCATCTGATTTTAGCCGGTCCGCTATCAGCCGGATGGGCAAATGGGAGGTGTTCCGTGTTTTTTCCAAGCGATCCGATTTCAGAAATTGTCGTCCACTTTCTCGGCTATTTCGAGATCGCGGTGGAAGACATGCGCGTCCGGATTGAGCTCGAGCAGATCGAGCACGATGGTGATCCGGCTCCCCAGGCCCCCGAGATGCGGCAGATTTCGGTAGACGTCCTCCAGGCCTATGCCCTGGGCGCCTACGACCCGGGCGTCCACTACGCCCCGCCCGATTTCCCTATTCGTGGTGAAGCGTTGTTCGGGCCGGTTCATATCGCCCTTCCAAGCGCTCCCAATTTTGCTCACCCCGATTTTGACAAGCCCCTTGCGCATTGGCCCTTCGCTCCTGGTGACATTGTCGTTCCGCTGATCGGCACCGAGCCGGGCTCGGTCATTGCGCTGATCTCGCAATCCCTCACCCAGTCCGACAATGACCTCTTCGTCATGGGCGCGCTCGACGAACCGCTAGTCTATCATTCCGGCGCCGATGCGGGGCTTCTCGGGCTCCAGTATGCCAGCGGCGCCGTTCTGGGTCCGCTTGCCAATGGTCCGGGCATGGAGGGGCATGAGGATGTGCCCCTGGTAATGGACGCTGTTGACGCAACCACGCTCCAGCATCAATCCAGTCCTGATACACAGTTCCACGAGGTCGATGGCCTGACCGGCACCTATGTCAACGGAGAGCTGGTGGACGAGGATCCTCTGCTGTCCGAAGCCCTGCCAGCGCATTTGCAGGCGGAGGTCGAGGACGCCACCCCGGCGGACACGATTGTGGTCACGGGCAAGCCCGAGGCGCATCTCCAGATCATAAGTGACGATACCCAGGGCTCGGTGACTTACAAGGCCGGCGGCAATTTTCTCGTCAACGAAGCGGCCGTCGTCAATGCCGGCCTGATCGGCACGCATTTCGTCGTCGGCGGTGATTTCCACCAGCTCGACGCAATCATCCAGACCAATTCCTACGCCGACAATGATACGATCAGCGATGACTTTCCCCTTGCGGCCAAGACTGGTGGCACGGAGGCGGTCAATATGGCCAGCTTCGTTCAGGAAACGCTCGATGTCGCCGGTGAGGCCGCCGAGGCCGATCCTGGGATATTCCCCGTCAATTGGCAGATCAGCATCGTTTCGGGCGACATCATCTTCCTGGAGTGGATGAAGCAGCTGACCTTCATGTCCGATCAGGACGTCGGCGTGCTGACTGCCGCCGGCTCCAATGCAGTGGTGACCAGCGGCGAGAATATCGGGCTGAACAGCGTCAGCTTTGCCAATATCGGCTCGCTCTATGACCTCATCCTGGTCGGAGGCAATGTATTCGACGCCAACATCATCATCCAGAACAACATCCTGTACGACAACGACACCATCGCCATGCTCGGCGCCGGTGATGACACCTATTCGGCCTCCGGAAGCCTCAATACCAGCAACAACCTGCTTTGGAACCAGGCGTCGATCCACAATGTCGGCGCCACGGACGTGCAGCAGGGTATTTCCGATCACTACCAGGCGGCCATGGATGGGCTCGCCAATGGCAACAAGTCCATGCCGACAAGCTTTCACAAATCGGCGGACTTCGAAGGCGTCTCCATCCCCAAGGTGCTCTATGTTTCCGGCAGCATCTATGATCTGCGCTATATCGAGCAGACCAATATCCTGGGCGATGCTGACTTCGTCGCCCTGCAGAAAAAGGCCTTTCTCGATGGTCAGCCGGCCACGGAATGGCAGATCGACACCGGCTCGAACGCCCTGGTCAATGTCGCCGCCATCAAGGACTATGACACCTTCGGCGACACCATCGAAGTCGGCGGCAATCACTATTCCGATGCGGTGCTCATCCAGGCCAATATCCTGGAGGCCCAGGGTGAGGACGACGAGCCCGATGCCCTTGTGAGCGAGGTCGTCGCCTTCCTCGACCATTCCGAGATCTTGGCCGACACCCCGGACTACACCCTCGCCGATACCTCCCACGACGCGGCGCCCGTCGATCTCATGCAATCCGTTCTCGCGTAATCCTGTACCCGGACCGACCAGATGACCTTTGAGCACCTGACCCGCACCGACCGAGAGGCGCTGGGCCGTCAGCTCCGCCAGGCCAGCCAGGTTCGATCCGACCGGATGGACCAGATCATGGACGATATCCATCTGGCCGCCGCCGAACTCGATGAGCTTGCGCGTGGCTATGCCCCGGCGACCCAGACAGGCGAGGACAATAGCGCCCAGCGCGCAGTTGAGGCCCCGACCGCCGCCCGAAAGAACGGCGCGACGCCTCCGCCACGTTCGGTGCTGCGGCCGCGGCCAGGCGACCTGCGCGATGAGGTTCCAGCGCTCGAGGAAGCCTCTGCCCGCGAGGTCGACCCGCCTCCCGCTTCCGAAGACATCACGCCCCCTGGTGAGTCAGACACGACCACGACTGTGCGTGCCGGAGCCTTGCAGGACGCAGACGAAGCCAAATCCGGGCCTGAGCCAGATTCTGAAGCGGTGGACGAGGCTCCCCAACCCCAGACGACGGACGCGCGTTCGGAAGGTCCGCAGGGGGACTTCCGAACCCCAGACAAGGACGCGCCAAAGACCCGCATCCCACCCATTGTTGAAGGAGACCGTGGACCACTTAAGTCGACACGCTCCGGGTCCGGGGGCGGAGGCAGCAAGGGCTCGAGTGGCGCCGGGAATGGCGGCGGGGGCGGGGATAATCGTGGCTTTCACAAGCGGGCGCCGCAGCCCAATTTTACCCAGAGCTTGGCCAATGGCATGGCGGCGGTGCGCACCAATCTGGCCATTGTCATGGCCTTCACCGTCTTCATCAACATCCTGGTCCTGGCCATTCCGATCTATCTGTTCCAGATTTCGGATCGCGTGCTGACCAGCCGGTCCATGGACACGCTGGTCATGCTGACAGCGGCTGTCGTCGGTGCCGTCGTGCTGCAGGCCATTCTCGACGCTGTGCGACGCTTCATTCTGATGCGCACGGCGGTCGAAATCGCCGTGCAGCTGGGCTCCCCAATCCTGAGCGCGGCGGCGCGCGCTTCGTTGCACAGCAATGGCCGGGACTATCAGGTGCTGGGCGATCTCCAGCAATTGCGCAGCTTTATCGTGTCGGGCACGCTGCTGTCCTTCCTCGATGCACCCATGGCGCCGCTGTTTGTGGTGGCAGTCTTCCTCATCCATCCCCAGCTCGGGCTGGTGGTGGTCGGTGCAGCGATCTGCCTGATGATCATCGCCATGATCAACCAACGCTTGACCGCCCGCTCCTTCACCGATGCCAATAATTTCCTCAGTCGCGCGACGCTGCACCTCGATTCCATGTCGCGCAACTCGCAGATTATCAATGCACTGGCCATGATCCCCGAAGTTGTCCGTATCTGGGGGCGCGACACGGCCAATTCCCTGCAGGCTCAGGTCAGGGCGCAGGACCGCAATATCATCATGTCGAGCATCTCCAAGGGCGTGCGCCTGCTGACCCAGGTGACGATGCTCGGCTGGGGCGCCTATCTGGCCATCCAGGGCGAAATCACCGGCGGCATGGTGATTGCCGGCTCGATCATCGCGGCTCGCGCCTTGACCCCCATCGAAGGCACGATCGAGGGGTGGAGCGGCTTTTCCCAGTTCCGCGCGTCCTTCGGGCGGATCAAGGGCCTGCTCAATTCGTCCCCATTCAACTTCCAGCGCCTGCTCCTGCCCGAGCCCAAGGGGCGGCTGGATGTCGAGCGCATCCTGTTTGTGCCGCCGCCCAACAAGAAGGTGTTGCTCAACGGCATTTCCTTCTCGCTGATGCCCGGCGAATCTCTGGCTGTCATCGGCAATTCGGGGGCCGGCAAGACCACGCTGGGCAAGATGCTGGTCGGCTCGATCCTGCCAACCTCGGGCTCGGTGCGCCTGGACCTGATGGACCTGCGCAACTGGGATCAGCGCCAATTCGGCGAAAATATCGGCTATCTGCCTCAGGACGTGCAGCTGTTTCCCGGCACCATCAAGGCCAATATCGCCCGCATGCGGGAGGATGTGAATGACCGCGACATCTTCGAGGCCGCCGTCCTGGCCGATGTGCACGAACTGATCGCCGGTCTGTCTCAGGGCTACGAAACCTTCGTTGCCGCCGACGGCGCTCCGCTCTCGGGCGGACAGAAGCAGCGCATTGCTCTGGCGCGGGCCTTTTTCGGCAATCCCAAGCTGGTGGTGCTCGACGAACCCAATTCCAACCTGGATTCTCAGGGCGAAGCGGCCCTGGCCAAGGCCCTGGAGCATGCCCGCAAGCAGAAGATCACCGTGGTGACCATCACCCAGCGCCCGGCCCTGCTCAATGTCGTCGACAAGATCCTGGTGCTCAACAATGGCTCGGTTTCCATGTTCGGCACGCGCACCGAGGTGATGGCGGCGTTGACCGGCAAGGCCGGCCCCAGCCCGGCCGGCATCAAGGCACAGGGACCTGTGAGGGAGAACTAGAACATGTCCGCTGCCGGCGAACTGCAGAATCTGGAATGGTATAGCGGCGTGCCGCGCTCTATCCGCACGCCGGTCTGGATCGGTATCCTGCTGGTGGCGCTGGCCTTCGGTGGATTTGGCAGCTGGTCGGCCACCGCGCCACTGTCCGCGGCTGTGATTGCTCAGGGCAGCTTCGTGGCCACGGGCGAAAACAAGATTGTCCAGCATCTCGAGGGCGGTATCATCAAGGACCTGCTGGTGCGCGAAGGCGACAAGGTCATTGCCGGGCAGAGCCTGCTCCTGCTCGATGAGACGGCGGCCAATGCTGCCACCAAGCAATTGCAGTTGCGGGTCATCCGCCTGGAAGCCATTCGCGCCCGGCTCAATGCCGAGGCTCTGGAGCTGGACGAATATGTGCCGCCTGACATCGTTAAGGACCACATGGGCAATCCTGAGATAGCCGCCGTGGTCGAAAGCCAGCGTACCAATTTCAAGGCAGCCCGCGACAAGCTGGTCAATGAAAAGCAGTTGATCGGGCAGAACGTGGCAGCGCTCGAATTCCGCATTAGTGGCCGGCAGGCCCAAATCGAATCCATGCAGCGCCAATTGGCATTGCTTCGCGAGGATCATGCGGCCATGCTCGAACTGTTCGATAAGGGCGTCGTCGCCCAGTCTTCTGTCCGGGCCATAGAACGCTCTGTCTTCGATGCCGAGGGCGATATCTCGCGCCTCGAGTCCGAAGTGCAGGAAGCCTATACCCAGCTCGACAAATATCAGGGCGAGGTCATCCAGGCCCGCGATGCGGTGCGCCAGGCAGCGCTTGATGAAATGCAGACCGTGGAAGGCGAATTGGAGGCGCTGCGCGAACAGACACTCCAGGCCCAGAACGTGCTCAATCGCACCACCGTCTCGTCTCCGGTCGCCGGCACGATCGTCCGCATGTACTATCACACGACCGGCGGCGTGGTGGAAAGCGGCAAGCCCATCTTCGAGATTCTGCCCGCCGATGTACCGCTGATCGTCGAGGTCAAGATCCCGCGCATGCAGATCGACGAGGTCAAGGAAGGCCAGATGGCCAATATCCGCCTGACCGCTCTTAACCAGCGCACCACGCCGGTGCTGGACGGGCAGGTGCAGTACATTTCCGCTGACACCATCGCCGATGCTCAGGGCATGCATCGCGATGTCTACCTGGCCCGGGTTACCATTCCACCCGACCAGATTGCCCGCGTTCCCGGCTTCAGCCCCACGCCGGGCATGCCGGCCGAAGTACTTGTTCGTACGCGCGAACGCACCTTCCTGGACTATCTGATCAAGCCAGTGATGGACAGCATGGCGCGGGCGTTCCACGAGCAGTAGCGCTGCGCCTCTCCGCCTGATCTGACGGTCGGGATGGAGATCCCCGCCGGATTGGTGCGCCCCCGCTGAATGCGCAGCCGATGTGATCGTCATCCTGCCGGGCCAGTCTGCGCGGTTGGTCCGGGTTATTGGCCTTCCGATAGACAAGTCCTACCATCCGCCAAGGCACCACGACACCTTCAGGGCAACAACCGGCCCGGTCGTGAGGTCCTGCTTGCCATATTTGGTTATGCTAGATAACTAAATATGGCGGCGGGTGCGAATTGGCCTGCTTGTCTGAATTCGAGGGAGGACGAACGATGGCATCGCCAGGGCACGAAGAGTCTATCTCTGCGAAGGCCTTGCGAGCGGCAGGCGATGTTGCGGCCGCACACGATATCGGCGCCTTGGACCAGGCAAGCGGTGGCGCTGACCGGAAGCTGGCACCCACCCGTCGCGGCCTCGTGGAACGCCTGATTTATGGGCCTCCGCCGGAGCCTGCAGAATTGCAGGCAGGTGGACGCATAGCGGCCGAGCTGATGAGACAGTCACATCCCGTCGTCGACCGCGCGCTCGATATCCTGGGGCAGGGGACGGCCTTCACCGCTGATGGCAATCTGTCCGATCAGGTGCGGCGGGCCTTGGCTGAAACCGGAGCCTACGGTTTGACTGTGCCGGCCCAGTTTGGCGGGCGCGGCGAGACCTATCTGCGACTGGCGGCCGTCGAGGAGGCACTGGCTGCCAACGGTCTTGGTCCGATGGCCGTGGAAATCTCCGGTCACCTGACCATCGGGGCAGGGTCATTGATCGCTTATGGCAATGACGACCAGCAACGCACATTCCTGCCTCTGGTGGCCGAAGGCGTACCCATGGCCTTTGCCCTTACCGAGGTCGGCACGGGCGTCAACGCGAAAAAGATCGAGGCCTATGTCACCCGAGACGAGAGCGGCGATTATCGCCTCTTCGCCGAGGGCGCCAGCAACAAGCTCTGGATCACCAATGCCCGCCATGGGGCACTTGTTGGCATCGTCGCGCGCCTAGGGAAGGGCGGCAAGCAGCTGGGTCTGTTCCTGACCCGCCTGCCCGAGACCGATGTTGAGGAAGCAGAGCAGGGCTGGTCGTTCCGCTGCACCCCTTCCGGAGTTGCCGCCTTCACGGCCAACGACAATAGCCGCCTGCACTTTTCCAACTATCCCATACCGGCCGCCAATTTGGTCGAAGGCGATGGGGTGGAGGTGCTGTTCTATAGCCTCCGGCTGGGTCGATGCATGCTGGCGGCGATGTCTGCCGGCTATCAGCGCATGCTGGCCTGCGATGCGGCCCACTATGCGCGCCAGCGGCCCGGCGTTGGCGGGCTGATCATGCGGCATGAATTGCCACAGCTAGCCATAGGACGGATGCTGGGTGGCTCGCTACAGGCGCAGGCATTGGCTTTTATGTCCCTTAGCCAGGATGCCAGCGGCGCCGATCTTGCCGGCCTGCGTGACCTGACCAAATCCTCGGCCGCCCAGACCGGACTTGAGTCCATGACCGCCTGCGAGCACGTCCTTGGAGGACGCAGCTTTGCCAGCGACAGCCGCGTCAATGCCGCTCGGGCCAATCTCCATCTCTTTGGCGTTGTCGAAGGTGAGGACGAGATGATCCGCATGGGCATGGTGCGGGACGTGACCCGGGCCTTTGTCGATCATTATCTGGCCCCACTTCTGGGCGAGTTGCAGGCGGCCAACCTGGATGCGGACGGCAGGCCGGTGGCCGCCGACCGGCGGATATTGAAGCTCGACCCATCCACACTGTTGCGCCATCCCCGCCGTGCGGGTGGAGCACTTTTGCGGTTGCTGCTGAACCCGGCCCTGTACCGCCTGGGGCTCTGGGTCCTGCGTAACCTCCGGCCACAAGGGCTGGAGCTGCGCCGACAGGATCTGTCCGGATTGCCTGAATCATTGCGCCATCATGCTGAATTTGCGGCCCGCGAATTGAGGCATCTGCGCTGGACCTATCTGCGCCTGAGCCTCAGTTTTCAGCTTGAGCTGGCCAGTGCCCAGATTGTGTTGCAAAGGTTTGGGCAGCAGGTGGAGTGGCTGGTCTCGATTCTGACCCTCTGTCATCACGTGGCAGCACAGGATGAATCGCAATGGCGGATCGCGGACCTGCAATGCGCGCTCCTTCGGGAACGCGTGCAGGCAGGCAAAGCGGGGCTCCGGTCGCGCCAGCTGCGAGAATTGCGCAAGCGGATCGGTGCCGTTGGCCGCGATGTAATCGACCAGACGAGCACCATGCTGGCCGGACTGGAGCCGGCGCCATTCGCGCACCCGTTCGAGGACAAGGCCGGGACTTAGCTATTGCGGCGATATATGTTATGTGTCATAACTAAATTGCCAGGGAGGAATGCATGACACATCAGGCGAATTCAATCCGCCAGGTGCGGCTGGGCAACATGGCCGCGACCGCCGAAAAACGACCGGACGGGACGATTATTTTGCAATCGGTGGCGGAGCTGGGTCCATACCCCCGCTCCATCGTTGATGCCCTGGCGGCATGGGCCCAGCGGACGCCAGATGCCCTGCTGATTGCGGACCGGCAAGGCGCGGGCTGGCGCGAGCTGAGCTATGCCGATGTGCTTGCGCGCATCGCCCCGCTTGCCCAGGCCCTACTGGACGCAGGCCTGTCAGCAGAACGTCCCCTGATGATCCTGTCGGGCAATGAAATCGAACATTTCCTGCTTGGCATGGCGGCCATCTGGGTCGGCATTCCCTATGCGCCAATTTCGCCGGCCTATTCGCTGATTTCGACTGACTATGGCAAGCTGCGCCACATAGCCGGCCTGCTCACCCCCGGCATGGTCTATGCCAGCGACGGCGAAAAGTTCGCCCCTGCCATCAATGCCGTATTCGGCGCCGAGATTCCCTTGGTCGTGCGCGCCAATCCCATTTCCGGTCGACCAGTTTCGGTCTTTGATGACCTGCTGACGACGCCGGTAACCGACGCGGTGGCCGCGGCCCATGAGGCTATCGCGGCCGATACTGTCGCCAAGGTGCTGTTCACCTCCGGCTCCACCGGCCTGCCCAAGGGCGTGATCACCACCAATCGTATGATGGCCTGTAACCAGCAGATGATCCGGCAGGCCCTGGCCTTTGTGGAAGACGAGCCTCCGGTCCTGCTCGATTGGATGCCCTGGAACCACGTGGCCGGTGGCAGTCACAATACCGGCCTTGCCATCTACAATGGCGGCAGCTTCTACATTGACGATGGCCAGCCCACGCCGGGCCGGTTTGATCGGACGCTGGAAAACCTGGCACTTGTTCAGCCGACATTTTTCACCAATGTCCCCAAAGCCTATGAAATTCTGGTCGGGGCGCTGGATGAGTACCCGCAGGCCCGGCGGAATCTGTTCGCGCGGCTCAAGGTCCTGCAATATGCGGGCGCAGGCCTGCCGCAGCATGTTTTTGAGGGGCTGCATCGGGCCGCGCTGGCCGAGACCGGCGAGCGCATCATGATCATCACCGGTTATGGCTCGACCGAGACGGCGCCCTTTGCTTCCACGACCACCTGGCCGGTTGAAGAGGCCGGACATATCGGATTGCCCGCCGCCGGCATTGCCTTCAAGCTCGTGCCCAGCGGTGACAAGACCGAACTCCGCCTCAAGGGCCCCAATGTCACGCCCGGCTACTGGCGCGACGCCGAAAAGACCGCCGAGGCTTTTGACGAGGAAGGCTTCTACAAGATCGGCGACGCGGTCCGCTTTGCTGATCCTCAGGACCTCTCCAAAGGTCTGGTTTTCGACGGCCGCGTCACGGAGGACTTCAAGCTCTCCACGGGTACCTGGGTCAATTTCGCCGCCGTGCGCTCGGGGGTCATAGCCGCCTGCGCCCCGCTGATCCGCGACGTGGTCATTACCGGCCTCGACCGCAATTTCATCGGCGCGATGATCTTTCCGGATATGGCGGCCTGCGCGCGCCATGCGGGGTTGCCCGCTGATGCAGGTGCGGAGGCCATTCTGGCCCATCCCGCCGTCCGGCAGACATTTGCGCAAAGCCTTGCGGCTTTGGCCGAAAAGGCAACCGGCAGCTCAAACCATGTCGCCCGCGCCTTGCTGATGCTCGACGCCCCCGACATCGACAAGGGCGAAGTTACCGACAAGGGATCGATCAACCAACGCGCCGTGCGCACGCACCGGGCCACTTTGCTCGAAAGCCTCTACGCTGATGCACCAGGTCCCGACATTTTCGTTCTAGCCAGGAAAGGCGCCTAGTATGAGCAAAGGCCTCCGCCTCACCTTCGACGACGCCTACCTGCTTGGAGGCGCCCGCACGCCCTTTGTCGACTATCGCGGCGCCTTGAGCGAGATCTCACCCATCGACCTCGGCATCAAGGCGGCGCGCGCTGCTATTGAAAGGACCGGCGTCAAGGCTGCCGATATCGGCCACACCATTGCCGGCTCCATGGCCCAGGCCTCGTTCGACGCCTATGTCACGCCGCGCCATATTGGGCTCTATGCCGGCGCGCCAATCGATGCGCCGGCGCATCTCGTGCAGCGCATCTGCGGCACCGGCATCGAGGTCATCGCCCAGGCGGCGGATTCGGTCTCACTGGGCCGCGTCGACCTGGCCCTGGCCGCAGGCTGTGAATCGATGAGCCGCAACCCGATTGCCGCCTACACCCATCGCAATGGCTTTGCCATGGGTAAGGTGGAGTTCAAGGACTTCCTCTGGGAAGCGCTCTACGACCCGGCCGGCTGTGTCAATATGGGCGACACGGCGGAGAACCTCGCCAAGCAGTACAACATCCCGCGCGAGCGGGTGGACCGCTTCGCCGAGCGCAGCTTCAACCGCGCCATCGCGGCCCGGGACGCACGCATCCTCGCCGAGGAAATCGTTCCGGTGATCAGCGAAACCTTCGAGATCGAAACGCTCGACAAGCGTGGCATCAAGCTGCCGCGCGGTGTCGAGAGCGTCGACACGGATTCGCACATCCGTCCCTCGCCCTATGAGGTCCTGTCCAAGCTCCGCCCCGCCTTTGGCGGCGTGCAGACCGGCGGCAATTCCTCGGCCATCGTCGATGGGGCAGGGGCTGTGCTTGTGGCTTCGGGCGCTTATGCCAGGGCCAATGGGCACAAGCCCCTGGCCCGTATTCTCGCCAGCGCTGCTGTCGGCGTGCCGCCACAGATCATGGGTATCGGACCGGCTCCCGCCATTCGTGCCGTGCTGGAAGTTGCCGGCATGCGGCTCGATCAGATCGACCGCATCGAGATCAACGAGGCCTTCGGCGCGCAGATCCTGGCCTGTGTCGATGAACTGGGACTGGACGAGGACAAGCTTAACGTCAATGGCGGCGCCATCGCCATCGGCCATCCGCTGGGCGTTACCGGCATCCGGCTCGGCTTGACCCTGGCCAATGAACTCAAGCGCTCCGGCACCCGCTACGGCATCGCCTCGGCCTGTATCGGCGGCGGCCAGGGCATTGCCATGCTGATCGAGAACCCGGAGGCCGCGTGATGGATATTGCCGGTAAGGTTGCCTTCGTCACTGGCGGCGCCTCGGGCCTCGGCGCGGCCACGGCGCGCACCCTCGCGGCAGGCGGCGCAAAGGTCGGTATTTTCGACCGCGACGCCGCCAAGGGTGAGGCCATTGCGGCCGAACTGGGCGGAAAATTCTTCACCGTTGACGTCTCGGACGCCGCCAGCGCCGAAGCGGCGGTAACGTCGGCCGTGGAAGCGCTCGGCGCCCCTTCGGTGCTGGTCAATTGCGCCGGCATCGGCACGGCCGGGCGCATTGTCGGGCGCGAAGGCCCCATGGCTCTGGATGCCTTTACCCGGGTCATCAACGTCAATCTGGTGGGCAGCTTCAACATGATGCGGCTTTGTGCCCATGCCATGTCCTTGGCGGAAGCCGACCAGAACGGTCAGCGCGGGGTGATCATCTCCACCGCCTCGGTCGCCGCATTTGAAGGACAGATCGGCCAGGCCGCCTATGCCGCCTCCAAGGGAGGCATCGTCTCGCTGACCCTGCCGGCCGCGCGCGAATTTGCCCGTTTCGGCATTCGTGTTCTCGCCATCGCGCCGGGCCTCTTCCTGACGCCATTGCTGGAGGGCCTGCCGCAGGAGACGCAGGAGGGCCTTGCCGCCGCTATTCCCAATCCGGCCCGCCTCGGTCGGCCGGACGAATTCGCGGCCCTGGTCAAGTCCATGGTCGAGAACGACTATCTCAATGGCGAAGTGGTGCGGCTCGACGGCGCCCTGCGCATGCAGCCCAAATAGGAGCCCGGGATGTTCAGCAACACCACACGGGTGGAAATCCAGTTCGGCGATTGCGACCCGGCCGGCATCGTCTATTACCCCAATTATTTCCGCTTCTTCGACAATGCCACCGCGGCCATGCTCTCGGCGGCCTTTGCCATGCACAAGCGCAACTGGCTGGCCCATTACGGCATTGCCGGCATTCCCATGGTCGATACCGGCGCCCGCTTCATCCGGCCATCCAGTTTTGGCGATGTTGTCGAGATCAGGAGCGAGATTGCCGAGCTGGGCCGTTCCAGCTTTGCCGTCAAGCACAGCCTCCTCAAGGATGGCGAGCTTGCCATTGAGGCCCATGAAAAGCGCGTCTGGGTCGTGCGCAGCGAGGATGGCGGCATTCGTTCTGCGCCGTTGCCCGAAGAAGTCCGCACGCTCCTGGGCCAGCCCGCATGACCAACCCGAAGGAAAAACTGATGCCCCAGGAGCAGGTGCTCACCATCACCAAAACGGGTTCGATCTGCCATCTGCAGCTCAACCGCCCCGACAAGCGCAACGCGCTCAACGACGATCTCATCGCCGCACTCGACGCCTTTTTTGCGGCGGTTCCGGCGTCGGCACGGGCGATCGTCATTTCCGGCACCGGCGGGCATTTTTCTTCCGGGCTTGATCTGTCCCAGCATGTGGCTCGCCAGCCGCTTGAGGTCATGGCCCATTCGCGCAACTGGCACCGGGTCATGGCGATGATCGCCAATTCGACCGTGCCGGTCATTGCGGCCATGAATGGCGCGGTCATGGGCGGTGGCCTGGAACTGGCCGCCACCTGCCATGTGCGGGTCGCCGAGGAAACCGTGCGGTTCCAGATGCCCGAGGGATTGCGCGGCATTTTTGTTGGCGGCGGCGGCTCGGTGCGCATTTCCCGTCTCATCGGTCCCGACCGGATGACCGAGATGATGCTGACTGGGCGCTCCTATTCGGGCATTGAGGGCGAGCGTCTGGGCCTTGCCCACCATGTGGTGCCCGAGGGCAGTGCCTTGGAAAAGGCCTTTGAACTGGCCGGGCGCATCGCGAAAAACTCGCCCACCATCAATGGTTTCATCATCCAGGCTATTGCCCAGATCGGCACCATGCCGCCTGAAGCCGGCCTCTATGCTGAAAGCCTGACGGCCGCATTGAGCCAGACGGGTCCCGATGCGGAAGAGGGCCTGCGGGCCTTCCTCGAGAAACGTGCCCCCAATTTTGGCTGAATTGGCTCCAGCCTCATTGCGGGGCTGGCGGCTGCCTGCTTCTGGTTCAGATCAGGCGGTCGAGCAGGGCCAGCAACAGCGCCCGCGCCTCTGTGCCGCCCAGCTGCGTGACGATTTCGTCTTCCAGGGCTCGGTGCCGGGACTTGGCCAATCGCAGAAAGTTCTGGCCCGCCGTGGTCAGGTGCAGCGCATTGGCGCGCTTATCCTCCAGCGAAGGAATGCGTTCGACCAGCCCGCGCTGTTCCAGGCCGTGCACCAGCGTCACGAAATTGGCGCGCTTGATACCGAGCACCTCGGCAATTTCGGTCTGCTTGCGACCAGGATTGTCGTCGATCAGCACCAGCACGGAATAGTCGGCTGGTCGCAGCTTGAGTTCTTCGAAGACGGCGATGAACTTCTGGAATACGCTCAGTTGCGCCCGGCGCAGCCGGTAGCCCACAATCGAGGTTGTGGCATCGGTCTTGAGGGCGGCATCCGCCTCGGGACCACTGGGAGAAGATTTTCTGGCGCGGCTCATGGTCATTCGACCCTAGCGGTGCCGGTAGGGAAGGCAAGCCGGCAAGGGACCAACGGCGACAAATGCACCGAAAAATGCACAAGATAAGCGCCGGGCTTTCCAGCGGGCGAGTCATGCGCTGCGGTTATCGGTTGCAGGGTCTCAATCGATGATTTTGGCAAGTAAGCTGTCGTTCATATAGTCTGAGTGTTATAGGTTGGCGGGCAATTGTCATTTTACTTGCGCCCCTGGAGCACCTTAAATCGACGCCGAAGGTAGGGGAGACCTGAGTGTTTAGAGACGAGTCCGCTTTGGGACGATTGGTGGTGGGGCTGGCAAGGGCTCTGGCGATCGCCGGGGGTCTGGTGCTCATGGCCATGGTCGCCATGATCGTGGTCAGCATCATTGGGCGCGCCTTGCTGTTCATCGGACTGCGGCCGATCACCGGAGACTATGAGCTGGTGTCGATCGGCATGGGGTTTGCCATTTTTGCCTTCATGCCCTGGGCGCATCTGACCCGAAGCCATGCCCTGGTGTCACTCGTCACCGATAGCTTTGGCGTGCGCATCAATAGCTGGATACTGGTCATCACTGACATCATGATGCTCGTGGCATCCGCCTTTATCGCGTGGCGGCTCTATTTCGGCATGATGGACAAGTTCGCCTACCGCGAAACCACACTGCTGCTGCGCTTTCCGTTGAGCTGGGCCTATGCGCTGGCCTTTGTCGGCGCGGTAGTTCTGGTCGTGGTGGCCCTTTACGTCTTGGGACGATCCTTGAGCTATGCCCTTAGCGGCGAAGCCGAGCCCAAGCAGGCGGGAGCGGAAGTATGACCGCATTGATGCTTGGTTTCCTCGGCTTGCCGGCCGTCCTCATTCTGATCTTCCTGCGCGTGCCCATCGGCATTGCCATGCTCACCATCGGGGTGTTCGGCAGCTGGTTGGTCACCGGTAGCTTCAATCCTATCTCCGCACAATTCAAGAACCTGGCCTATTCCACCTACGCGTCCTATTCGCTCTCGGTGGTGCCGCTCTTTCTGCTCATGGGCCAGTTCGCCACTCTCGGTGGCCTGTCTGCGGGGCTCTTCAATGCGGCGGCGGCTTGGCTCGGGCACAAGCGGGGCGGCGTCGCCATGGCCGCCATCGGTGCCAGTGCCGGCTTTGGCGCTATTTGCGGGTCCTCGCTGGCCACCGCGGCAACAATGGGCCAGGTGGCCCTGCCTGAGTTGAAGAAATACGGCTATTCAGGCGCCCTTTCCACCGGCGCAGTCGCAGCGGGCGGCACGCTTGGCATTCTCATCCCGCCCTCCATCATCCTGGTGATCTTTGCGGTCCTGACCGAGCAGAATATTGCCAAGCTGTTCATGGGCGCCTTTGTGCCCGGCATTCTGGCGGCGATCGGCTATATCATCGTCATCATGCTCTATGTCCGCATGGTTCCCGGTTCGGGCGGCGTGCGCGAGCGTCTCCCTTATAGCGAGCGGTTCCGGGCGCTGTTCAAGACCTGGCCGGTGCTGGTGGTTTTCCTGGCGGTGATCGGCGGCATCTATGCCGGTATCTTTACGCCCACCGAAGCGGCCGCGGTCGGCGCCGCGGGCACCTTCCTCATCGCCCTGGCGGCCCGCAGCCTGGATCGCAAGACGATCATGGAAGCGTGCCTCGCCACGGCCAGCTCCACGGCCATGATCTTCCTCATCGTGCTGGGTGCGGCCGCACTCAATGGCTTCCTGGCTTTGTCTCAGGTGCCTCAGGTTCTGGCCGCATGGGTCGGGGAGCAGGGCTTCAATCCCTGGCTCGTCATGATCCTGGTGCTGATCTTCTATCTGGTGATGGGCTGCGTCATGGACTCGCTCTCCATGATACTTCTCACCGTGCCGATCCTCTATCCGATGATGTCGGTGCTCGATTTCGGCCTGACGCCGGACGAGTTCGGCATCTGGTTCGGTATTATCGTGCTGATCGTGGTGGAAGTGGGTTTGATAACCCCACCCGTGGGCATGAATCTGTTTATCATCAATTCCATGGCTCGAGAAACGAAGCTGTCGGAAACCTATCGCGGCGTCCTGCCCTTCGTGGCCAGCGACATGGTCCGCACCGCCATTCTGGTTGCATTCCCGCCCATCACTTTGGGGCTGGTCTGGATGCTTTACTAGAATATTGACCCGCCTGCGCCCGATCGGGGAGACTGGGCGCAAGCAGTGAACCGGCCAATTTGGCCAAGACAGGGAGGAAAAATCCAATGAAGACCAAGATGTTGGTTATGGGGGCGCTGACTGCGCTGGCCATGTCCACCAGTGCCTTTGCCCAGGAAGTCACTCTGCGCATTCACCAGATGCTGCCGGCTCAGGCCACTATCCCGGCCCAGGCCATCGAGCCCTGGGCGGCCAAAGTGGCTGACGAGTCCGGCGGTCGCATCAAGTTCGAACTTTATCCGGCCATGCAGCTCGGTGGCGCGCCGCCGGAACTTTATGACCAGGCCAAGGATGGTGTGGTCGACATCATCTGGACCGTGCTCGGCTATACCCCCGGCCGCTTCCCCAAGTCGGAAGTGTTCGAATTGCCGTTCATGACCCCCAATGGCGAAGTGGGCTCGGCCGCCTTCTACAACTACGTCATGGAAAATTCGGCTGAAGAATTTGCCGGCGTGCATGTCATTGCCCTGCATACCCATGGTCCGGGCCTGTTCCACTCCAAGAACCCGATCACCAGCCTGGAAGACCTCCAGGGCATGAAGGTGCGCGGTGGTTCCCGGATCATCTCGGACATGCTGGCCAATCTGGGTGCCGAACCGATCGGCATGCCCGTGCCGCAGGTCACCGAGGCGCTCTCCAAGGGCGTTATCGATGCCACCACAATCCCCTGGGAAGTGACGCCGTCGCTGCGCGTGGCCGAGCTGGTCAAAAATCACACCGGCTTCACCAGCCAGAATGGTCTTTACACCCAGACCTTCGGCTTCGTGATGAACATGGACAGCTATAACAACCTGCCCGACGACCTGAAGGCGATCATCGACGCCAATTCCGGCCTCGAAACCTCGCGTCAGTTCGGCCGCGTCATGGACAATGGTGATGCCACTGGCCTCTCCATTGCCGTCAATGCTGGCAACAACGTTGTCCAGCTCGATGAAGCCGAAACGCAGCGCTGGATCGATGCGGCCCAGCCGACCATCGACAAGTGGTTCGCCGACATGGAAGCGCAGGGCATTGACGGCCAGGCACTCTATGCGGCCGCCCAGGCCGCCGTCGAAGCCCAGATGTAAGTTAGACAATCTGAACACGATGAAGGGCCCGGTCAGTGCGCTGACCGGGCCCCTTTCTTTTTGCGCTGTGCACGGACTTCCGTGCCTGCCTCGGCAGCGGAGCAGTTCCTACCCCGGCAAGCCCACATAGTTTTCTGCCAGCACTTCCTGCGCGGCGCGCGAGCCGGCCAGATAGTCGAACTCGGCGCGCTGGATGCGGCGGCCAAAGCGTCCGGTTTCAGGGAAGGTGTGCAAGAGGCTCGTCATCCACCAGCTGAAACGCTCGGCCTTCCAGATCCGGGCCAGAGCCCGCTGAGAATAAGTGTCGATGCCTGCCTGTGAGGCTTCGGCGTAATGCTCGATCAGCGCATCGGCAAGCATGCCCACATCGCTCATCGCCAGGTTTAGCCCCTTGGCGCCTGTTGGCGGCACGATATGGGCGGCATCGCCCGCCAGGAAAAGCCGTCCAAACCGCAGTGGTTCGGCCACAAAACTGCGCAGCGGCGCGATGGATTTTTCGATCGAGGGTCCGGTCTGCAGGGCTTCGGCGGTTTCACTGTTGAGGCGCAGGCGCAATTCGTCCCAGAAGCGCTCGTCGCTCCAGCTTTCCACCTTCTCTTCGGCAGGCACCTGCACATAATAGCGGCTGCGGGTCATGGAACGTTGCGAGCACAGAGCAAAGCCGCGCTCGTGATGGGCATAGATCAGTTCGTGAGCCACCGGCGGCTTGTCGACCAATACGCCCAGCCAGCCAAAGGGATAGACGCGCTCGAACGTGGTGAGTGCTTCGGCCGGAACGCTGGCCCGGCAGACCCCGTGATAGCCGTCGCAGCCGGCGATGTAGTCGCAATCGAGCCGGTGGGTCACCCCGTCCCTGGACCAGGTTACATAGGGCTGGCCGTCGAAATCATGCACGGCAACGTCGTCGGCCTCATAGATCGTTTCGCCCTGCCGGGCTTCCATCAGGTCGCGGGTAACCTCCGTCTGGCCATAGACGGTGACATGATTGCCGACCAGTCCTGTAAAGTCGATGCGCAGCCGGTCGCCATCGAAGCTCAGATCAGTGCCGTGATGGACCAGCCCTTCCGCATCCAGACGGTCGGCCACCTGTGCCCGGTGCATCAGGTCGACGGAGCCTTGCTCCAATACGCCGGCCCGAATACGACCCAGCACGTAGTCGGCGCTCTTGCGCTCGAGAATGACGTTGTCAATGCCTGCCAGATCCAGCAGGCGGCCCAGCATGAGGCCGGCGGGTCCGGCGCCAATAATGGCGACCTGTGTACGCATGTGCTCCTCCCATTTTGCGCAATCATGCGCATCTAGGGGGCGTGCGTGAATGGACAGAGCGCGCAAACTCTTGCATTATCTGAACATGACCTCGATCCCCACCTACACCCTCTATGGCGAAACCGACAAGGATGCCCGACAGGATTGGTTGCACTGGGAAACTATCCAGGCTCGCAGCCGCCTGCATGATTATCGCATAGCCCCGCACCGGCACGATCAGTTCTTCCAGGTGCTTCACCTCAGTGCTGGGCAGGCAAAAATGGCTCTGGATGGTGATGTGCACCCGCTTGTGCCCGAAAGTGTGGCTGTCGTGCCCGCCGGCACGGTGCATGGCTATGCCTTCAGCACCGATGTGCGGGGTTTGGTGGTGACCCTTATGGAACGCGATCTGGCGGGGTTGGGTCTGCCGGTACCGCCAGCCATGGTTATTGACAGTGGTTGCGGCGATATCGTCGCCGCCCTGGCTCGCCTCACCACAGAGGCGGATCGACCTGGCGCCGCGCATGACGTGGCCATGCGGGCCCATCTGACCCTGCTGCTGGTCTCGCTGCAGCGTGCGGGACCGGAGAGTGAGGCGGCAGACGCCGGCGGGCGGGCCGCGCAATTGGTGGCGCGGTTTCGCGAACTGGTCGAGCAGGGCTATCGTCAATCCCGGCGAGTGGCAGACTATGCCGATGCCATCGGGATCAGTCATACGCACCTCAATCGCCTGTGCCGGCAGCGTCTGGGCCTGTCGGCGCTGGCTGTGATCGAGCAGCGGGTGGCGCTGGAGGCCAGGCGGCAATTGCTGTTCTCGGCCCTGCCGATCAAGCAGATCGGCGCCGAACTCGGCTATGATGATCCGGCCTATTTTTCCCGCTTCATCACTCGTCTCTATGGCATGTCCCCGGCATCGCTGCGCGACCGCATGCGGCGGCATTGAGCTTGGTGCGGGCTACCCGCCGTCGTGCCGCAGGCGCTCGGCCACCTCGCGCACCGACTGCATCAGATTGGCTGTGGCAAGGGAGGTGGCCGTATCGGTTCGGGTGGTGAAGCCCACTGGGCCCAGTGTTTCGCTGGTATCCACCGGCAATATGGCCAATTGCCCTTCGGCCACGTCATCGGCCACCACGCCTTCAGAGATGATCCATATCGAGTCATTTTGGCGCACATAGGAGCGGCCAAAGGCATTGGAGACCGTTTCGATTTCGTCCCGCAACTGGGTAACCCCATGCGCCAAGAGGATGCGCTCCACCACCGGTCGGATCACCGAGTCGGGTGTGGGCATCAGGATCTGGTAGCTCTCGATCAGCGGCAGGCTGAATTCCTGAGCGCTGAGCACGGGGTGCCCCGGACGCACGGCCAGCACCACGCGTTCCGAATACAGATGTTCGAAGCTGAGCCCCATCATGGCATTCGGTTCGGCCATGCGTCCGATCACCAGATCGACATCGCCGGTGCGCAGCAGTGAGAGCAGGTATCCGTTTGGCCCGGTGATGATGCGGGTGGTTACGCCAGTATTCTGGTCGGTAAAGGCGCGGACGGCGTCGGGCAGCATGCGTGCCGACACGGTTGGCAGGGCCCCCACCCGCACCATGGCTGCATCATGGGTGCCCCGCGCCGCATCGATGCCCTGCCGCAGCGCCGCGATGCTGGTGGACGCATATCGGAAAAACACTTCACCAAAGGAGGTGAGGGCCAGACGCCGCCGGCTGCGATCGAACAATTGCTCGCCCAGCAGCGCCTCAAGCTCCTGAATGGTCTTGGTAGCGGCTGGCTGGCTGATATTGAGCGCGTCGGCGGCCCCGGCCATGGATCTCAGGCGCGCCACCTCCAGAAAGCAGGCGATGTGCCGAAGCCGGATTCGGGGGTCGATGATGCGTTGAGCCATGACGTTCAGTTATCGCTATTGGGGAAATCGAGCCGGATTTCTCAATTGCGGGGTCAACTCGATAACCCATGGATTATGAAATGCCCGAGACTTATCATTTTACAGCGCCCGTGCCAGCCCCTTAAATCGGAACAAGAGGACGCCATGACTTTCACCCGCATCAACGGCACATTGCTGCACTTTCGCCTTTCTGGGCCGGAGGATGCCCCGGCGTTGGTCTTCGTCAATTCCCTGGGCACCGATGCGCGCATTTGGGACGAGGTGATCGCGGCCTTGTCAGGCCAATATCGGTGCCTGTCCTATGACAAGCGTGGCCACGGCCTCAGCGACGCACCCCAGGGCGACTACAGCCTCGACGATCACCTCGATGATCTCGCCGGTCTCATGGACCAAACCGGCATTGGCCGGGTCGTGGTCATCGGCGTGTCGGTCGGCGGGTTGATTGCCCAGGGCCTTGCCCTTCGTGCCCCCGAGCGCGTGGCGGGTCTGGTTCTGTGTTGCACAGCGCCGCGCATGGGCGACGCCGCCATGTGGTCTGCCCGCATCGAAACGGCGCGGACCGAGGGCCTCCTGCCCCTGGCCGATCCGGTCATGGAGCGCTGGTTCAGCCCCGGCTTCCGGGCGCAACACACTGTCGAGTTGAGTGGCTGGCGCAACCTTTTCCTGCGCACCGATCCGCTTGGCTATGCCAATACCTGCGCCACCTTGCGCGATACCGATCTGACATCGCGTATTCCGGCCATTTCGGCGCCGACGCTGATCCTGGCCGGCAGCGCTGATCTTGCTGCGCCGGTCGATCTGGTGCGCAACTGCACCGCTATTCCTGGCTCACGTTTCGAAGTTCTCGATGGCGTTGGCCACATTCCCGGCATTGAGCAACCGGCCGCCGTGGCGCGCCTGGTGCGTGATTTTCTCAAGGAGGTCGGCCATGGCTGACGCGACTTTGTTTGACCGCGGCATGCGCACGCGCCGCTCGGTCCTGGGCGACAACCATGTCGACAATGCCACGGCGCGCAAGACCGGATTTGACGAGGACTTCCAGACCTTCATCACCGAAGGCGCCTGGGGCTCGGTCTGGTCACGGCCTGGTCTGACCCGGCGCGAGCGCTCGATCATCACCCTGGCGTTGCTTGCCGGCCTCGGACACGAGGAAGAATTCGCCATGCATGTGCGCGCCACGGTCAATACCGGCGCCACTGAAGACGATATCAAGGAACTGCTGCTGCATGTGGCCGTCTATGCCGGCGTGCCTGCAGCCAACAGCGCCTATAAAATTGCCAAAAACGAACTCGCCAAGCGCCAGGAGGCAGCACAATGAGTGGCATCATTCTACCCGGAGCCGACGGACTGCTGTTCCAGCGCGACCGCGACTGGCATCCGCCCGCCGATACACCCGGCTACAAGTCGTCCACCTTCCGGGCGCCCAAGCACAGTCTGCTCTCTCTGGGGCCGACCAAGTCGGAAATGACCGGTCCCACCTTTGGGCACGAAAAGCTCGGCGCGCTCGACAATGACCTCATCCGCAATTTCAGCCAGGACGGCACCGATGCCATCGGCCAGCGCATGATCGTCTACGGACAGGTGCTCGATGAGAATGCCCGGCCCGTGCCCAACACGCTGGTGGAATACTGGCAGGCCAATGCCGGCGGTCGCTATCGCCACAAGAAGGAAGGGTATCTCGCCGCGCTCGATCCCAATTTCGGCGGCTTCGGCCGTTCGATCACCGACGCGAACGGCTTCTATCACTTCCGCACCATCAAGCCCGGCGCCTATCCCTGGCCCAATACCGGCAATGACTGGCGTCCGGCCCATATCCACTTCTCGGTTTTCGGCCATGCCTTTGCGCAGCGCCTGATCACCCAGATGTATTTCGAGGGCGACCCGATGATCTGGCAGTGCCCGATTGTCTCGACCATCCCCGACAAGTCGGCCATCGACCAGTTGATCGCCCGGCTTGATCGCCTCAACACAACGCCCATGGATGCGCTCTGCTACCGCTTCGATATCGTGCTGCGCGGCCGCCGCTCGACCATGTTCGAAAACAAGCTGGAGGGGAACTGATGCTGCACCCTGTTCCGACCCTGAAAGAAACCCCGTCCCAGACCGCTGGCCCCTATGTCCATATCGGCATGACGCCCAATTTCTGCGGCATCACCGGAGTTGTCGACGCCGATTTGGGCAAGACCATGATCAACGGCGAAGTCGAGGGTGAGCGCATCAACGTGGCCGTCAACGTGTTTGACGGCGCGGGCGTGCCCCTGTTCGACGGTGTTGTCGAAATCTGGCAAGCCGATGCCAGCGGCAATTTCACCGGTCCCACGGCCCCCAATTCCAACTCTGCGCCCGCCTTTACCGGCTGGGGG
>Ga0207814_100133_pt1 | contig 69101 bp, 51 predicted proteins | sample TtaePargueraPR_7_FD_187755 | JGI IMG/M metagenome (GOLD analysis project Ga0207814, IMG submission 187755) | Aerobic enrichment media microbial communities from Bioluminiscent Bay, La Parguera, Puerto Rico - Tt and P1 (2) (SPAdes) | ecosystem: Environmental > Aquatic > Marine > Unclassified ... | reverse complement strand
ATTCGTCAACTGGTACTGGATGGATGAGACCTGCCTGGGACAGCCGTATATCGGCATTGGCGTCAATTACACGCACTTTTACGACGACGAGCTGAATGCGGAATTCCAGAACTACCTGATCGACAGTGGCATCGCCGCCGGTCAGGGCAAGCTCGGCGCGGGCCATTCCTGGGGAGGCAGCGCCCAGCTCGGGCTCGACTGGCGCCTCGGCCACGGGCGCACCTGGCTGATCAATGCCGCGGCCATTTACACCGATGCCAGTACCGATGCGGTGGTGACCTTCCCCGTCAATCCCGGTTACGACCGTCTCTATTCCGACATCGAATTCAATCCCTGGACATTCAACCTGGGGGTTACCTATGAATTCTGACGACCGCGGGTTTTGTCAAAGTTGATGGCCTCTCAAACTCTCCGCTAACCCACAAAAAAATCTGCTCGCCACAACGGATAACGCAAAAAGTGAGGGCTAACGTGCGCAAAATCCTGCAGTTCCCACTGGCCGCCAGAACCATTGCCGTAAGCGGTGCACTCTTACTCGGCGCCTTTTTATGCTTGCCGGAGGTCGCCCGCGCTGACTGCAGCCCTTCCAACACCGGCACCACCGGTGACGACCAGATACTGTGCGACACAGACAACGACGCCGCCGGCGCCGATGTGGAAACCTTTGCAGGCCGCGACACCCTCGACCTGAATGGCGGCACCATCGGCACCGTCGACAGCGGCAGCGGCGACGATGAAATCCACATCAACGGTGCCACCGTCGAAGGGAACCTGCTGACCGGTGAAGGTAACGACCGGGTCACCGTGGACCTGCGCGAATCTGAGGTGGGCAACTTCTCCGGCGGCGGGCTCTTTACCGGTGCCGGCAACGACAGCGTCGAAATCCATGACGGCCTCGTGTTCGAGCTACATACTGGAGAGGGCAACGACCAGGTGACCCTGGACGGGGGATTTATTTTCAACGTTCTCGATACCGGCGCCGGCGATGACGATATTTACTGGGACGAGGGTATCGTCAATGCAATTCTCGGCGGAACTGGTTCGGACACCCTGGTTATCGATGCCTTTGCCTATGAAGGCGACATTGCCATGGACGGCGGCGACGACCTCACCGCCGACGACGGCGATATCGATACGCTCAGGTTCAAACTGGACCACGAACTCGATGGCCGCCTGCTGACCAACTGGGAGCGCATCATCATCAATGGCAGCTCCAGAATCATCTTTTCCGGGCAACTCGATGTCGGTGGCGGAACCAGCGGCACCACGCAGCTCGGCCTGGACATGCGCTTCGGCAGCATTGTGGAGTTTGCACCGCGCAACTACACCATTGGCGGCAATGTCCTGAATGCGGGCACACTCAATCTGCGTGACGACCGCTTCAATACCCTGAATATCGCCACCCACCAGGACGGTCGCTTTGGCAATTACCTGGGTCGGGACGGACGCCTGTGGATGGACGTGCAACTGGCCGGCGACGGCGCCCCCGCCGACCTGCTGACGGTCGCCGGCGATGTCTCGGGCACCACATACCTGCGCATTTACAATGCTGGTGGCACCGGTGCACTGACCAGCGGCGACGGTATCCGCGTGATCGCCATCGACGGCAATTCCCCCGCCGACGCCTTCATCCTCGACGGCGACTACGTCGGCTTTGACGGCCGCATTGCCACCGTTGGTGGCGCTTACGGCTACAGCCTGCACCACAGCGCCCTGATCGATCCGGACAACGGTGACTGGTACCTGCGCTCTACCATCGAGGATCCGTTTGCCAACAGCGGCGAGCTGATTCCCCGCTGGCAGCCGGGCGCGGTGATGTACGAAACCTACGCCCAGGTCATCCGCCACCTGAATCGCCCCGGCACCCTGCGCCAGCGTGTGGGCAACCGCTTCTGGGCCGGCACCAGCTACCGGGACCGCGGTATCTGCTGCTTTACCGATGCGACGGAACAAACCACCGACGGTGGCGGCCTGTGGATACGCGGCGCGGGTGCCTACACCGAGATGGCGCCCGACCGCTCCAGCGGACGCGCCCGGTGGCAGCAGGACTACGGCCTGGTGCAGCTGGGGGCAGATTTTTCCGTAGACCCTTCGGTGTACCGCGGGCGGCTGATCCTGGGGCTATTCGGCCAGTACTCTTACGCGGATACCGAGCTGGACACGTTTTTCAGCCACGGGCAGTTCGATACCGAGAACTACGGCATCGGCGGCACCGCCACCTGGTATGGTAACCAGGGCACCTATGTAGACCTGCAGGCCCAGTTCAACTGGTACGACAGCGACCTGCTGTCCTACGAGCTCTACTATCTTGCCAGCGGCAGTGACGCGGTGGGATTTTCGTTTTCCGCGGAGGCCGGGCACACCATCAAGCTGTGCGATTACTTCGCCCTCACGCCGCAGGTGCAGCTGACCTACAACGCGGAAGAGCTGGACGATATCAGCGATGGGTACGGCGTGATCATGAAGGATGTGGACAACCAGGGCGGCGCGGCGCGCTTTGGCGTCGCCTTCGAGCAGCGGGTCAGCCGGCGCAAATCCCCGGCCAACATGTTCGGCACACTGCTGCTGGAGCGCATCAATCTCTACGCCATTGCCAATGCGCTCTACTACTTCGAGGATGAAACCGAAGTGGAGGTCTCCGGGGTACCGCTTTACCAGGCGCGGGACGAATGGTGGGGGCAGGTCGGCGCGGGCGTAACCTATGACGAGTGCGGTGACCGCTGTTCCTTCTACGCCGAGGTGGATTACGCCACCAGTTTCGACAACCCCGGGGACAGCTACCAGGCCAGTGCCACCCTGGGCTTCCGCTTCAAGTGGTAGTGCATTCAGCGCGCGGCCCGGTATCAGCACGGCATTAACCTGCCGCCGGCAATTCCCTATACTCGAGCCATGACTGACACCAACAGCTCCCTCTTCCCTTCCACTTTTGCAGATCACTGGTGCAATCTGCTTTGGGCCCTCGGCACCGAAAACATCAGCCAGCTCCCCGCCCTGCCATGGCTACCGAGATCACGTCGCGAGGAACTGAGAGATTTCTTTGCCGCACCGGCAATCCGTGCCTCTCTGGAAAATAACTTGCGGGGAATCATGGAATCAGCAAAGTCCCGACGACTGGGTATTTATTTTGAAAACCTCTGGGCATTTGCGTTCAAGTACCACCCCGAGTACCACTTGCTTGCACACAACCTTCCGATACGCGTCGAGGGCAAAACCTTGGGTGAACTGGATTTTGTAGTGCGCTATCTGCCCGACGATGTCACCGAACACTGGGAAGTGGCGGTGAAGTTTTACCTGCAGGTTGACGATTACTGGGTAGGACCAGGCCTCAAGGACCGCCTGGATATCAAGCTTGCGCGCACCCGCGACCATCAGCTTCCGATTATCGAGCAGCCAGATGCCCGCGCGCTTCTCAAAAATCAGGATATCGATATTCAACGGCAGTGGACCCTGATGCCCGGACGTCGCTTCCAGCAATTGCACGCGGCACCAAAGGAAGGCGCTTGCTGGTGGACAGATTGGCAGGGCTTTCTCGAGCACTTTGCCGACAAAACCTGGCACTGGCTGCAATTGCCCAAACAGTGCTGGCTGGCTCCCTGCGCCCCCACCCACAGCACGCCACAGGTAGCCGTGACTTATGCCGCTCCAAAGGTACACGCGCAGCTCGGTGCTCACGGCCCCCTCTGCATGGCTGCGGTAGTCGGTAACCGGGAGGTCAGCCGGGGCTTTATCGTGCCCGATGACTGGCAGGAACGCGCCCACCAGAGCCTGCGCCAGCAATAAATCCGCAATCAGCAGTTGACACAGGTCAATCTTTGTCTAGAATTTTCAGAAATTTCTGAAACTTAAGAAATTACAAAAAACATGAAACTTTCCAGCCAGGCACAGGCGTTCGTGCTGCACTTTGGAGAAATGGGCAGCCGTTGGGGCTTTAACCGCACCGTGGGGCAGATGTTTGCCCTGCTGACCATCCACAATGAACCGCTGAATGCCGACCAGCTGGCAGAAGCGCTGAAGATCAGCCGCGGCAATGTCAGCATGGGCCTGAAGGAATTGCAGGCCTGGCGACTGATCGAGCTGCATCACCAGCCCGGTGACCGCAAGGACTACTTCACCGCTGCCGGCTCCATCTGGGACCTGGCACGCACCGTGTTCGAGGAGCGCCGCAAGCGCGAACTCGACCCCACCCTGACACTGCTGCGTCAGCTGTTGCTGAGCGACCCCCGCGACCAGCAGGAAGCGCAGGCACAGGAAAAAATCCAGGAGGTGTACAGCCTGCTGGAAATGCTCGACCAGTTTGCCAACACCCTGAGCAGGCTGGATGAAAAGGACCTGCTCAAGTTGATGAAACTGGGATCCGGCCTCAGCAAACTGCTGGAACTGAAATCCCGCGCCGGCATCACCGCCAAAAAGGAACCCAAGTCCCGGAAAAAATAGCTTTGGCAGGCCTGCAATACCCTGCAATCAGAAGTGTCATACGAGGTGCCCATGCTGGATACACTGATCCTGTCGCGCATACAGTTCGCGGCCAATATCAGCTTTCATATTCTCTTTCCCACCATCACCATTGCCCTCTGCTGGATCCTGTTCTTTTTCAAACTGCGCTACGACATCACCGGCAACCCGGTGTGGATGCGGGCCTACCGCTACTGGGTAAAGGTGTTTGCCCTGACCTTTGCCCTCGGCGTGGTGAGTGGGCTCACCATGTCGTTCCAGTTCGGCACCAACTGGCCGGGCTTTATGGAAAAGGTGGGCAATATTGCCGGCCCCCTGCTGGGCTATGAAGTGCTCACGGCATTTTTCCTCGAAGCCACCTTTCTCGGCATCATGCTGTTCGGGATCAAGCGGGTTTCCAGCCGGGTGCACACCATTTCCGCCCTGATCGTGGCCATCGGCACTACCCTGTCCGCGTTCTGGATTCTCGCCCTCAACTCCTGGATGCAGACACCGGCGGGCTATGAACTCCGCGACGGCGTGGTGCACGCCAGCAACTGGCTGGAAGTCATTTTCAACCCGTCCTTCCCCTACCGCTTCGCGCATATGCTGCTTGCCTCGGGGCTGACCGCGGCCTTTTTTGTGGCCGGCCTATCCGCCTATCGCATATTAAAAGGTGACCACAAGCAGGCACCGCGGCTGGCATTGAAAACCGGCCTGGTGGTGGCGGCCATTCTGGCACCGGTGCAGGCCTTCGTGGGTGACCTGCACGGGCTGAATACCTTTGAACACCAGCCGCAAAAAATCGCCGCCATGGAAGGGGTGTGGGAGACGGAAGAAGGGGCACCGCTACTGCTGTTCGCGATTCCCGATGAACAACAGCGCACCAACCACCTGAGTATCGGCATCCCCAATATGGCGAGCCTGATCCTCACCCACAAAAGTGATGGCACGATTCGCGGGCTGAACGAATTCGAGGGTAACCACCCGCCGGTAAAACCGCTGTTTTTCGGCTTTCGCATCATGGTCGGCATGGGCCTGCTGATGCTGGCGGTGGCGTGGGTTGGCTGCTACCTGCTGCAGCGCCACGGCGAGCTGCCCCCCTGGATGTTGAAGGTTCTGGTGGGGATGACCTTTTCCGGCTGGCTGGCCACCCTGGCGGGCTGGTATGTCACCGAGGTGGGCCGCCAGCCCTGGCTGGTAACCGGCGTATTGAGAACCGCGGAAGCCGTCACTCCGGTGGCCCCGGCCAACGTGGGGCTCTCGCTCACGCTCTACCTGGCGACCTATGTGGTGTTGATGTGGGCCTACATCCATACCCTCAGGGTTATGGCGCTGCGGTCGGTAAAAGTGGAGGAGTTCGAAACCGAAGAACCGGTGGCCGACGGCAGCCTCACCAACCTGCACCGCCAAACACCTGCGCAATACGACGTTGAAGTTCCGGGAGGTAACCGATGAACAGTTTTACAGCGATGGCCAGCGGCGACTGGCTGCCGGTGGTATTTGTCGGCCTGATGGGCCTGGCAGTTCTGGTCTACGCCATTCTCGACGGCTACGACCTGGGCGTGGGTATCCTGCTGCCCATGGGGGAAGCGGACGAACGCCAGCGCGATACCATGATTGCTTCCATCGGCCCCTTCTGGGATGCCAATGAAACCTGGCTGGTCCTGGCCATCGGCCTTTTGCTGATCGCCTTCCCGCAAGCCCACAGCATCGTGTTGACCAACCTGTACCTTCCCGCGGCCATCATGCTGATCGGGCTGATCATGCGCGGGGTGGCGTTCGACTTCCGCGCCAAGGCGGCGGTGGACCACAAGCTCGCCTGGGACCGCACCTTCAAACTAGGCTCACTACTCACCACCCTTACCCAGGGCTACATGCTCGGCCAGTATGTGATGGGGTTTGAACAGGGCTGGCCGGCGCAGCTGTTCTGCCTGTTGAGTGCGCTGGGAGTTACCGCCGCTTACACCTATATCGGTGCCGCCTGGCTGGTGATGAAGACCGAACATGACCTTCAGCGGCGCGCGGTAGCCTGGACCCGCGCTGCCGGCCGTGCCGCGCTGCTGGGCGTGGTGGCGGTGTGCGTGATCAACCCGCTGGTCAACCCGGGGGTATTCGACCGCTGGTTTACCTTCCCGCTGGTGATGTTCGTACTGCTGATCCCGACCCTGTGCTTTATCGGTTTTATTGCCAACGATATCCTGCTGCGTCGACTGCCGAAGGCGGCAGACCGTCACTGCAGCCTGCCGTTTTATATCGTGGTGGGGATTTTCATTTTGAGTTTTGGCGGCCTGGCGTTCAGCTTTTTCCCGGAGATCATTCCCGGCAAGCTGGATATCTGGGCCGCCGCCAGCGCGCGGGAATCCCTGCAGTTCATCCTGGTTGGCGCACTGATAGTGGTGCCGGTAATCCTGGCCTACACCGCACTTTCCTACCGGGTTTTCCGCGGCAAGGCCACGGACCTGCGCTACTACTGATCGCTTCCAGCATAGGCTGCCATTCACTGCGGCAGCGCCAATAAAAACGGCCCGCGCTCGTAATAGAGGCGGGCCGTTTTTTATGATCGATTCAGGACCGAAGCGGGTGGGTGCAAGGCTTACTGCTTCCACTTGCGGTATTGCTTCAGCGCTTTGTAGGGCTGTTCGGTATACCAGCCGTAGCCCTCGCGGCGCTCCGCCGATACCTGCTCGATATCGAAATACACTTTGCCGTCGCGGTCGCCGAACACCGGGCGATCGCTGTCGATATCGTAAAAGCGCGCCCACAGCGGGTCCGCGTCCTCTTCCGGCACCAGCGCGGGGAGCTCGTCACCGCGGCGGTAGCGCAGGCCGTCAATCTGGTGCCTGGCAAACCACTGGTTCGCGTGGTCGATGGCTTTGCGGAGCTTTTCCGGCGGATTCTCCAGGGTCATCAGGAACAGCACCAGGTCGGCACTTTCGCTGGTGGCCAGGGCCACCGGCTCGAACGCGCGGGCCGAGGTGGGCTCCAGGGTCTCGGCATCGTGCTGCGCGCCCCAGATAGTGGGCTCGCCGTTTACCTCGACCTGGGTGGCCACCAGCATATCCAGCGCGCGTTCGAGGCTGCGCTTCGCCTGCAGTTTCAGGTCGTCGGCAACAAATGCCAGGCGCTCGTCGCCATTGGCCGCGGCGGCCACCACCTTCAGCAGGTTGGAGATGGCATCGTCGTTGAAGGTAATGTCATCGTGGTACTTGCCGCGCAGCGGGAATGTCTGCGGCCAGCCGCCGTTGGGGTACTGGGCCAGCAGGATATAGCGCAGCGCGCGGCTGGCGGAATCGCAGTACCGGCGGTCCTGGTGCGCATTGCAGGCATTCACCATCACCCAGAACTGGGTACTGGTGGCGTAGTTGTCGAAGGTGGGAACGTAGCTTTTCTCGGTCCCGAACTGCTCGCCGGGCTGGCGCGGTGTACGCATATCGGTGCGCTTGGACCAGCCACCGGAAGGGGTCTGGAACGAGAGCAGGCTGTCGGCGAGCGCCTTGCCTTCCGCGCTGGCGATAAACTCGCGGTCGCTGACCGCCTTCTTGATATCGAACCCGAACAGCTTGTGCTTGCTGGGTTTGAAGCTTTTCTTCAGTCCCGCGGCTGCCAGTTCCTGTTTGATCACTTCCTGATCCAGGGCGTAGAAATGCTCGGAGAGTGCGCGGTACTCCTGCATGGTCTGCGCGGGCTTGTGGCGATCAGCGGCTTTGCTACCACCGGCATTGCTATCTCCAGCATTGCTGTCACCGGCGCAGCCAGCCAGCAAGGTCAGGAGCGCCACTAGCGGAAAGATATTCTGGCTAATTTTCATACGATGCACTGTCAGGCAGAAATTATTATTTGGTCATACCAAAGTGATGCTATCAGAGTCTCCCTGCCGGTGAAACCCGCTCCATTCACTGCATAAACGAGGCTGCCTGCCCGCATAAACAAAAAACCCCGGCACAAGGCCGGGGAAAGCAACAATGAAGGACCGTTACCGGTCAATCGAGGAATTCACAGCGCCCCACTTCGGCCCCTGCGGCAACCGCATCCCGCAGACCACCCGGGAACCCGGTTTGCTGTGTCACGCCACCCATGCAGACATGCACCTGCGTCAGGTCGATGTGCCAGGAGAAAGACGAGCCCGCCAGGCCGCCGGCGATCTCCTTGCCCGAGGCACTGATGGAAATCGGGTTGTCCAGCGGCAGCTTGTCCATTTCCACCACGCCCTGTTTTTTCAGGAAGTCGGCAAAGGTCATCCAGCCGACGCCTTCAACCCAGAGTCCGCCAAGCAAGCCGAGACGGAAATTGCCGGCGCGGCCGATCATGACACTGCCATCATCATTCATATCGAACACCGTCAAGGGCACGGGGCCCAGCGCCTGGGTGATGACGTCTTCACCGAGCAGGGCGCAGTAATCGCGGCCCAGGTAGACGTAGGGCAGATCCTTGCACCAGCGCAGGGAACCCACGTTGGTCACCGCATCCGCCCCCAGGCCCTTGTCGGGATTCCACACCTGGATACCGTCACGGGTCGACAGAGCCACTTTGCTGCCATCGTAGCTCGCGGCGTACGCCTCGGTGGCTCCATAGGCGGTGGACAGGTCAAGCAGGGAACCGCCATTCACCCAGGCAACCGCTTTGGTGTGAGAATTGGAGCCCAGTACAACTTCGCCGTTGCCGGAAATGCCGTGGGCGCGTACAAACTGGGTGCGGCTCTGGTCCAGCGCGGAAGTATCCAGCTCTTGTATGCCACCTTTCTCGGTCCACATCCAGGGCACGATTTCGCCCTTGAAAGAACCCTGACAGGAGCCATCCCCGTCCACATCTTTGTAGGCGAGGCCGACCGCCGTCTTGCCGGCGTCATCGATTGCCCAACCGCTCGCGGCTTTTTGGCCGGTAGAACTACTGCCGCCACAGCTATTGCCGTTCAGGTCGCCCAGGGCGATATCGCCCTTTGCGCTCCAGATCAGCGGTTCCTGAATGCCGTTGCCATTCATGTCTTTGTGCACCAGCATTTTCTGGCCGTTGCGACTCATGGCGCCATTGGCCGGGAAATATTCCGGCGGCAGCACCATAAAGCCCCGATCGGGATACCACATAAATGCTGTTGACCCGACTTCGCCGGCGGCAACCTTGCCGCTCTTCGACAGGTCGCGGATAAACGCGGCCACTACCGGGGTCACCTGCACCCCTTTTTCAAAGCCGTTGAAATAGAAATCCGCCTGTTTGGTCACACCGGCTTCCGCGACGATCGGCGTTGCATCACAGGCATCGTCGGTCAACGGGTCGCTGCTCTCGGCCAGGTTCCAGTACTCACCGACAGACGCCAGGCGCTGCGGCGTCGTGGGGTAGCCTCCTGCGGAAATTTCTTCGAGATACAGTACGTATGACTCACCCGGCGTCAGGTTGCGGATGGTAAAGCGGCCGTCGGGACCGAGCTTGCCCTGCGTAGCGGAGCCGGTCATGTCCGAGATTGCATCAAACATGGGGTCATTCACGTTGCGCGCGATCACGTTGATACCGCTGTACTCGGTTACCCCATCTTTCAGGCGCAAGACACCGGTAATGGTGCCGGTAGTGGATGCGTAATCTTCCGTCGGATAAATATTGGAGATGGCCGCCTTATCGTCCGGGTGGTCTACGGTGCTCTGTTCCACCCCGGCCTGGCCGCTGTGATCGATAAACGGAAACATGGTTTCGATCGTGGCCGGGTCGGCATTGTTGGCACCGTAGGCCGCGGGGTAGTCGTAGCGGTGTACCGCCTCGACGCCACAACCTTCGATACCCGGATAATTGGGCGCGTAGGTGTAGCTCATGTATGCCATGGAACCGTTCACCTGGCTGTGGGAAAGGTTGATGGCGTGGCCGAATTCGTGGGTGAACACGCCGGCGACCCGATTGCCTTCGGTGTCGTGATCCCACACGTTCCAACCATTCATCACCGCGGTGGCTTCGATGATGTTGTTGTTTTCATCGGTCCACTCGGGGAAGGCGATCCCCAGTACGGATTCTTTCGGCACCCCGAAATAGTCTTCCAGGATGGAACCATCGGTGTCGTACAGCACCCAGAAACCGTAACCGTTTTCCTTGTTATAAAACTCCGTCGCATTCTCGCCGGTAACATCCTCGATACCGGTCATTTCCGCGATGCTGCCTTTGATGGCAGCGGAGAATGTGGATGTCGGCACATCGCTCCAGTTGCGAAAGGCATGCGCGGTAATTTCATTGGCGCGCTCGATGGTGAGGAAGGGGGTTTCCCCGTCGTAATCCAGGGTAAATGCAGCACCGCCATCGGTGTATACCGGGATAGTCCCCTTGCTGGTGTCCCACTTCAGGGGCTGCGGGTTGTCTGCATCTGTGGTGTAAAGGGGACCGGCTGCGTGCACTGCATTGGCGGCGGCCACGAGACCAATGGCCATTGTCAGTTTTGAAAGTTTCATTATTTCATCTCCCCTTTAGCGATCCAGTTTTCCGCAACGGCGCGGCCAACGAGGTCCATAAATGCAGTGGCGTCCACTGCACCGGGAGCGGTCATCATGTTTTGCTGCTCGGCACTCAGCAATTGCTGATTGATTTCGACACCTTCAAACATGCCGACATTATTGAACTGGTTTACCAGTGTGCCATTAATCATATTCAGTTTGCCCTGGGCCATACCGGCAGTGGTTTGCAGGCCGGTGCGGCTGGCTTTCTTGTACATGAAGGCCACGACATACTCATCCTTGTGCCAGCGGGGAAAGCCCTCTGGTGCAATGGCCAGCATATGGTGGCCGTTGGCGGCGGTACGCGGCTTCAGCAGGCCAAACTGTCGGAAGGTGTAGTCTTGCCCCTCTTTCACCTTGCCTTTGGCCACCGAACCAACGGCAATGGTGACCTCGGTAAAAGGCACACCGGCGGCATCGAGCCCGTCGGTCACCTCGGTCACGGTGCCCGCGACAATGGACTCGGCGCTCTGGATCAACTGGGTGAGATTCTGGGTTTTGAGCTTGGTGGCATGTGCCATGGGCACGGACAGCATAACCAGAAGTGCAGCCGCCAGTTTGGCCGCCGTCATGCGACACTGGAGAAGTCTTCTCAACACTTTGCATTCCTCTCTTTATGTTTGATCGGTTGCCAGCAACTGCAGTCGAAGCGGAACTCCGCTCAGGCTTATCCGGCGCATTACCTCATCAACCTTAAAGAGAGCATTAAATAACGGGATATAGGGGAATCCCCGATATTCAATTTAATGTGAAGTGGTTGTCATATCGAAAAAAGGAAAAGGAAAAAATGGTGCAGATAACTGGCGCGGAAAAGCACAGAGCACCAGAATGGTTCAGGCTTCGGAAGAAATCATCCCCACCCGAATTGCAAAACGCACCAATCCCGGCACATGATGAATTCCCAAACGCTCCATCAGCTGCGCTCGATGGGCTTCCACGGTTTTCACACTGACTTTCAAGTTGGCAGCAATTTCACTCGGCCCGCAGCCCTCCGCAATCAACTGCAATATCTGCCGCTGCCGCGGCGTCAGGATCTCAAGAGCGGAGTGGCCGTTCGGTACACCCTCAATAAAGCGCTGCACGGTTGCGCTATCGATGGCGGAACACAGGTAGTCACGCCCGCTACACACCGCCTGTAACGCGGCCGCCAGTTCATCGAACGCAGAATCTTTCAGCAGGTAACCCGATGCTCCCGAACCCAGAGCGCGGGCAACATACTCCGGACCCGCGTGCATTGACAACATCAGCACCCGTATATCCGGATAGGACTTGCCTACCTGTTGCACCACTTCCAGCCCATTCAATCCCGGCAGGGAGATATCCAGTAAAAGCAGGTCGGGCGCTTCCCGGCGCACCAGGTCCATCGCTTCCAGGCCGTTGCCACATTCGCCGATTACCTCGAAGCCGTCGAGCTCATCCAGCAAGGCGCGAATACCCGCGCGCATCAATGAGTGATCATCTACCAGCAGTATGCGTTTTATCATTGTTATTCCTGCACCATGTTCACGCGGGTGCTTTTTGCAGATGCACAGGTTCCGGTGAATGTATCCGTCGGGGTATCACCGCACTGATGCGACTGCCTTTTCCGGGTTTGGCATCGAAGGCCAATTCGCCGCCGGCATTGCGCGCCCGCTCCAGCATACCCAGCAGGCCCAGGTGCTCACCGCGCAGTACCCGTCGCCACACCAGATCAGGATCGAAACCGCAGCCGTCGTCTTCAACGATCAGCGTGAGATTTACACGGTCACCACGGAGGTTGACCATAATGCGCTGGCACCCCGCATGCCGCAACGCATTGCTCACCGCCTCCTGGGTAAGGCGGAATATAGTGGTGCGCAGCTCTTCCGATACGCGGCCAACTTCCCCGGCCACATGCAACACTATCTCCACTTCCGTGCGTTCGGATACCGAATCCAAGTGTACCCTGAGTGCTTCCACCAGCCCCACCTCATCCAGTAGCGGCGGCCGCAAAGTAAGAGAAATGTTGCGCACCTGGGCGATCATTTGATCCAGCATGGAAACGGAGTCGCCCACGCGTCGCTCGCGCTCCTCCCTATTCGCGGCGCGCCCGACCCGTTGCAGGCTGATTTTTGCCGCCGTGAGGTTCTGCCCCAGTTCGTCGTGCAGTTCGCGGGCAATCTGTTGCCACTGCTCTTCCTTGGCCGATTGCAACCGCGCGGTGAGGTTGCGCAGCCCGGCATGGGCCTGGGTCAATTCCCGGCCACTGATCTCCGCTTTTTCCAGCGCGCGTTCACGCTCAAGGCGCAGCTTTTCCAGTGTGCGGTTGCGCCGACGCAGGCCGCGCATGCGCAAGTGATGCAGGGCAAAACCACTGACCAGCATCGCGGCCACCGCCGCAGCGCGAAACCACACCGTCATCCACAACGGCGGTATCACATTCAGCGTGAACGCGGGCGATTCGTTCCAGCTACCAAAAACATCGCGCCCGCGCACGCTGAGCTGGTACTCGCCCGGGGACAGCTCGAGCAGGGTCAGCTCCCGGCGCGGGCCGAGAGACTGCCAGGCTTCCCCCGCCTGTAACCGATATTGGTAGCGATGGGGGGAGCCGGCAAAATCCAGCACCGCGAACGATACCGAGAGCATTTCTCCCCAATCGATATCCATACTTTCCAGCGCCATCGCCGGACGGGTGTGAATGCCGTTGCCGTCGCTGCGATGAACTGCGCGCGACACGTCCACCATGCGGACGGGCGTCGGCTCCCGCGGAGCCATTTCGGTGCCCGCGGGAATGGTGACAAGGCCTCCGATACCGCCGAAGTAGAGCTGATGATCGTCGCGTGCGGCTGCCCGCGCGTTGAAGTGGGTCACCGGCAGGCCGCTTTCGGCAACGTGGTGCACCAACCGCCCGTCACTCGGCTGCAACCGCGACAATCCCTGCCGCGAACTTATCCACAGGGACCGGTCATCGTCTTCGACAACCGCCATAATGCTGGCGCTCAGCAAGCCGTCTTCTTCGCTCCAGTGCCGTTTCAGCTGCAGACGGCCATCGGTTTTGAGCGCAAGCTGGTGCAGCCCGCCACCATCGGTACCCACCCAGATGTCACCGTCGCGGGCGCGATACAGTACCGTGACATTGTGATGGGCGAGGCCGTCTTCGCGACCGAACTGGAGGCACTGCCAGGGTGAAATAGTGCAGAGGTTCAATCCGCTGGAGCGGGTACCGACAAGCAGAAGGTTGTCCTGTAACTGCAGCAGGGAGGTGATGTAATTTCCACTCAGGGAGTACTCCTGCCCGACTTCGTGTGCGTAACGCTGAAAGCGTTCACCGCCGGCCCGCATACGGAACAGGCCACTGCCCCCGACGCCCACCCACAGGTCGCCGCCCGCACTTTCCAGCAGGCTAGTCACGTAACCCGCCCCCAGTCCTTCCGGGGAATCCCCGTTCAGCAAACGATAGCCGCCATCCTGTTCGATTACCCACAGCCCGTGGTTACTGCCCGCCAGTACCTGACCATCGCGGCGCGGGAGAATCGAGAGCACACCGTCGGTGTGGAGGCCGTCATCGGGTTCGCCCGGCCCGGCTCCGGCCCGTCCGCCAGACAGCAGGGGTTGCAGCCCGCCGCCAAAAGACCCCACCCAGGGCAACTGCCCGGGTTTGGCGGCCACTGCCGTCACATTGTGGTGACGCAAACGGCCGGGCTCCTGGCCTGCGCGCACCCAGCCGTAGTGCTCCCGGTGCATGCGCGCCATATACACACCGCTGCCCCAGGTGCCTACCAGCAAACGCTCACCACTGAAATGCAGGGACAGTTGCGGCAGCGCCGGCAGCTGTGTGTCTTCTCCCGGTGGCTTCGGGTTTGCTGGCTGCACCGCACCGGTTGCGGGGTCGTAAACCAGTACCCCCCGCGCCATGGTGGCAATCCACAGGCGCCCCTCGGGGCCCCACTCCAGTGCGGGAACCACCGTTGGCGCGTCGCCACCGAGGTCGATCACCTGCGCTTCGCCTCGCTCGAAATCCAGTTGCACCAGGCCTGCACGGGTACCGGCGAACAATATATTGCGTTCATAGCGGGCGAGCGCGAACACACTGTTCAGCTCGGCCCCGGCCGCGGTTAACTCGGCAAGGTCGAAGCGGTCAAAACCGCTGGCACCGGCGCGCCAGCGATTGATACCGCCACCAATGGTGGCGACCCAGACAGCCTCCTCGACCGGTTCAGCGAGCACGTCGTAGACATAGTCGTGGGATAGCGAGCGCGGTTGTGCCGGGTCGTGCAAAAACCGGGTCACCTCTCCGGTTTCCGGGTTTATGCGATTCAGGCCAATCTGGCTGCCCGCCCACAGTTGTCCGCGGGCATCCTGCGCCATGCCATAGATACTTTCGTGGGACAGCGAATGGGGGTTGGCAGATTCGTGACGAAAATGGGTGAAGCGGTCTTCGGCAGGTTGGTAGCGGCTGAGGCCGCTGGTGTTGGAGGCGATCCAGATATTGCCGGCGCGGTCTTCGAACAGCGCGCGGATATCGTTGTCCTTGAGGCCATCGCGCCCGGCCCTGAGTGCAGTAGCCTGGTAGCCGTCGTAGCGATACACCCCTTCCCGCGAGGCGACCCACAGGAAGCCGTTGCGGTCTACCAGTACCGAGGTCGCGACTTTGACATCCAGCCCGCGGCTCACCCCCACGGGCGCAAATTCCACGGCGGTGAAACTCCCGGGCTCGGCGTGCGCCGAGTGCGCCGAGTGCGCCGAGTGCGCGAGTATCAATAGTAAACAGGCCAGGCTTACCCAGCGCATCGCAGCTCCGTGTTATCTGTTATCAGCTGACGACCAATCGGACCGGTCCCCCATTTCCAGCACCGGCCACCAACTTATTCTAAGCAGAGGGCCCGCTGGCACCGTGGGACTGCCATCACAGATTACAGCAATGATCACTGGTTAGTTTCGGCCCTATTGAAAGTAGACCACATAAAGCTTTGCCATTACCCTCAGGCACTTTGTATCAAAAATGCGGAGAGCCCGATGCGTTTTGCGAAGTTTGCCAAAGCTATCAAAACCCCAATATTGGGGTTGTTACCCCTGCTGAGTCTTGCCGCCTGCCAACATGCCCCACCGCTGGACCCTAAGATTGGTGACACAGGACAGACATTGTCGGACGTAGCGCAGCGGGCTGATGTCAAAACCTATGACCTGAACCTGGAAATTTTCCCCAATAAAAAATCCATAAAAGGTACAGCACGCACGGAGTTCCTGTTAACCAAAGACAGCGCACAGGTTGAGTTAAAGCTGGACAGTCGCTTCGATATTGAACAGATTCTTGTAGACGGACAAGTCTCCCGATTCCAGAGAGCGGGCGGCATTCTGACCATTGACCTGGGGCAAACATTCCGCGCAGGCGAACGAGCTACCGTGGATGTTTACTATTCCGGTCAGCCTCATGTTGCCGTCAATGCCCCCTGGGCCGGCGGCACTGTCTGGAAACGGACAGAGGATGGGCAGCCATGGATTGCCACTGCGGTGCAGGGTGAAGGCTGTGATCTGTTCTGGCCCTGTAAAGACCATTTTGCGGACAAGGCAGACAGTATGCGCATTCGGCTTACTGTCCCCAACGGTTTGAGTGCCGTCACCAATGGCGTGTTGCAGGGAATCCATCCGCTAGGTAACGACAAAACCCAGTTCGACTGGCTGCTGTCTGTACCTGCGAGCGATTACAACATCGCCCTGAATATCGGCCCTTTCACCAGAATCCAGCAATCCTATACCAGCATCAATGGCACGGAGGTGCCCATTGAATTCTGGGCACTGAACGAAAACAGGGAAAAGGCCCAATCGCTTATTGATAACGATTTACGCCATCAGATTGAATTCTACGAACGCCAACTGGGCCCTTACCCTTGGGGTGACCAGAAGCTGGGCTTTGTGGAAACGCCCCACCTGGGCATGGAGCACCAGACAATCAATGCCTATGGCAAAAAATATAAACGTGATGAATATGGTTTTGACTGGTTGCTGCAACACGAGCTGGCCCACGAATGGTTTGGCAACCTGATTACCCATGAAAAGCTCAATGATGCCTGGTTACATGAGGGCTTCGGTCTTTACATGCAGCCGGCTTACAGCCTTGATCATTTTGGGAGCGCGGCGTACGACTACTCAATGTATAAATCCTATTTGGGACTGATGAATTGCGAGCCCATAGTTCTGGAAGGTGACATCACCTCTGAGCAGGCATTTAACTCCGATATTTATGGCAAAGGCGGATGGACCCTGCACACCCTGCGCTGGCTGATAGGCGATGAACTGTTCTGGCAGGCAACCCGGGAATTGCTGTACGGCACAGACGATACCGCCTCCCTGACTTATCCGATTGCCCCCCGTTACCGCAATACGCAGGATTTTATCAATATCGTCAACAGACTGACCGGGCAGGATTACAACTGGCTGTTTGATGTATACCTGAAACAGGCTGAACTGCCGGAACTGGTAGAACAGTTGCAGGAGCAGTCAATTACCCTGACCTGGAAAACCCCTGAAAACCTGCCCTTCCCTATGCCGGTGCCGGTGTCTGTCAACGACCAGCTTCAGGTATATCAACCGGTGAACGGAAAAATCACCATTGCCGCGTCGGCAAATGACCATGTAGTGATTGATCCGGACATGAAAGTATTGCGCTACCTGCCGATCATTGGTCTATGTGAAGAAAACACCGAAAAACGCAAGAAGCGCAAAGCTCGGGACTAACCGATCATTGATCTGCATTGGGGCGACCGACAGACAAGCTGTCAGGCGGTCGCCCCCGCCTGCGCTGCCACCTTGGCCTGGCGCTTCTCTCGCCTCTTCTCACGCGCATTGCGGCGCTTGTCGCGGCGCTGATACCAGATATAGATACCGGTAATCGACAGCAGCAGCGGCGACAGGCCAATCACGCACCAGAGGATCTTGCTCACCAGGCCGGCGAAGTTGCCGTAGTGCAGGCGGCGGTAGCTGTCGACGATTTTGGCCCCCAGGGTGGCCTCGCGGATATCGTAATTACCCAGGTGTTCACCGCTCTGGGCGTTGTACGCAACCGTACTCGAGTACTCGCTGATCAGCGGGTTGCCACTGTGCACGTCCCCCCAGAAAGTGAAATTGGTACCCGGCTCCCAGGGGAAGGAGATATAGGTGGTCTCGAAGTTGTCCAGCTGCTGCCCGGCGTCGAGCATCAATGCCTGCAACGAGAGTTCGTCGTTGTACAGGCGCTCGGCCATTTTGTAGTGCTCGTGACCATTCGCATGTTCTTCCATCTCGTAGGCGAAATGGGTGATGTTCCACCAGGCGCCGGTAAAGCCCAGGATCAGCAGCACCGGCGCGCCAATGATGCCGGTCATCTTGTGCAGGTCTGAGAAATACACGATCAGTCGCGCGTTCCAGCGCAGGGTGAAAAAGTTCTTCCAGAATTTGCGATAGAGAATCAAGCCGCTGATCCCGAGCCCGCACAGCAGGATCGAAAAGATACTGGTGACCAGCATGCCCCAGTCCCCCGCCAGCAGGGTGTAATGCAGGTCCAGCAGCCAGTCGGTCAGGTGGTGGGTCAGGCCCATGGGCGGGCGCAGGGGCTCGCCGGTGTACTGGTCCAGCAGGGCGTAGGTCCACTCGTCGGTGCCGCGTTCCATGGTGTACACCAGGTCCGCGCGCGCTTTGTCCTGGAACAGGGCCCAGCCGACGATTTCGTAATCGGGGAAGTTGCCGTTCACCGATTGCGCCAGCGTATCCAGGCTCAGGCGCTCGCGGCCGGCGGCGTCCACCCGCACCCTGTCTTTGAGCAGTACGGAGTCGATCTCGTGCTTGAACACCAGAATGCTACCGGTGACGCAGATCACCAGCAGTGGAACGAACGCGATCAGGGCCATCCAGCTGTGCAGTTTGAACAGGGTCTTATTCATAATTTTCGATTTTAAAAAAAGGCACTTTACGGACAAAGCCGGGCGCCCCTGGGCGGCCCGGCTTTTCTACTGTCAAATAATTTCGCGCTGCTGGTCCGGGTCAGAAGTTGTACTCAAACGAAACCTGACCGTGACGCGGTGCACCGTAGATGGCGCCGTACGCCAGACCTTCCACATACTTTTCATCGAACAGGTTGTTGATATTGAGCCGCACACTGGCGGCATCGCTCAGCGCGTAAGAGGCAAACACGTCGGCGCGGAAAAACGCGTCCTGTCTGGCATAGCCGCCGACGATATCGGACTGCCAGCGACCATTAACACCCAAGCGCAGCTGCGGCAGAGACTCCAGCTGGGTATCGAAGCGGACCAGTGCGGTGGTGCGCGGCACCCATTCGTAGATGTCGTTGCCGTCAGGGCCGGTGAGGTTGAGGCGCGTAAAGCCAACGGTCAGATTCGAGTTGTCGCTGACCTGGCCCACCGCTTCGATTTCGAAGCCTTCGGAGTTCACATCCTTGGGGGTATACCAATAGCTGCCGTCGGCAGTCATACCGCCATAAGTGGCCAGCCCCTGCTGTTCTGCACTGAATACCGCCACGGTGGTCAGCAGGCGATTGTCAAACCACTCGGCCTTGACCCCGGCTTCCATGTTCACGCCCTTCATCGGGTCCAGGTAGACCTTGTTGATGTCGGTCTGGTCCTGGTTCTGGAAGATATCGGAATAGGAGACGTAACCGAGGATGTTGTCGGTGAAGTCGTAAGTCAGTCCCATGTACGGGCTGGTCTCTTCCGTATCCGGGTATTCGGTCTGGGACACCACGGTGCCGTAAATGGATCCGCCTTCCCGCGCCAGTTTGATGGAGTTCATACCCACAATGGCCTTCAGCGCATCGGTGATGCTCAAGCGCGTCGCCGCGTAAACGCGAGTCAGCGCCTGCTCGCCGGTGGTGCTGGGTTCGATGTCGCCCCACCGGGGTTCCGGGTAAACGTCGCCGCCATAGGGCAGAGACAGCGGGAGAAACATGTCTTCACCGGGAACGCTGGCGGCGCCAGACGCGGTTTCCTTCATCGAGTGGCTGATACCCGCAATCACGCTGTGTTCACGGCCGAAGGCGCTGAAAGCCCCGCTGATGTTGGCATCCAGCAGGTCGTTGGTGCTTTCGGTGGTCCCCAGGTAAGGCCAGCCGACAAGCCCGCTGCCGTCTTCGTAGATGAAGTTGCCAGCGGTGTTGTAGGCGTAAAGCAGCTTGGAACGGGTGTCGTTCTCGTGACGGTTGTAGGTGAACTTGGCTTCCCAGCCCTGGGGCAGCAGGTGGGTGTACTCGACAAACGCGGTTCTGGCCTCGGTGTCATAGTAGGTCCAGTCCGCCGCGGTAGAGGAGGAAGAACTGAAGTCCGCCATGCTGCCGTCGGGGTAGTAGAGGGTCAGCGACCCCCACATGGGGGAATCCTGCTTGTCGTTGCGCAGGGTGACACCGGCGGTCAGCACGCCGTTGTCGCCGATCTGCCCGTCAATCACACCGTAGACCGAGGCTTTCTCGTCGTGCAGGTCGCGGATATGGGAATCCTTGTCTTCATAGGCCACCACCACACGGCCGGCCCAGCTGCCATCTTCGGTCAGCACCTGGTTGTAGTCGGCGGCGGCGCGCTTGTAGCCGTATGAGCCGCCGCGCAGCTCCACCTTGCCACCGTTTTCATTGGTGGGGCGCTTGCGCACATAGTTGATGGTGCCTGAGGCGTTGCCGACGCCGGTCAGCAGGCCGTTGGCGCCGCGGATCAGCTCGATTTTTTCAAACAGGAAGGTATCCAGCTGCCCCACCACGGTACCGTAGTCATTGGTCATCCCCAGGCCGTCCACCTGTGTGAGCTGGATCTCGAAACCACGGGAGTTGAAGGTGGCGCGGTTGGTTTCGTACTGGTCGACGTTGATGCCGGTGCTCAGTTCCAACGCATCGTTGGCGCCGGTTACACCGAAGTCTTCCATGGTGCGCTGGTCGACAATGCTGATGGACTGCGGAGTGTCCTTGATCGCCAGGGCGAGGCCGGTGGCACCCCGGCTGACACGCTTTTCGCGCACCCCCACAACCGCCACTTCTTCGATCGCCGCATCGGAAGGCTCGTTATCAGTGTCGGCTGCGATGGTGCTGTTGGCCAGGCACAGGGCGGAAGCCAGCAGCGCGCGGGTGAAAATCTGCTTGTCGGATTGCATCAGTGTGTCCCCAAAGTTGACTCCATGTAACTCGGGACGGGAGTCTAGTTTAGGAAAAATGCAAATGCAACAGATTCTCATTTAGATCTTGTGAAAAATCTGCACTCCTGGGCTATGCTCTGTCCGCGGCACCCCCTCAGGGGACACACCTGCTCTCGGTAATAGCCCCTGTGACACCAAATCCAACAACTAAACTTGAATCAGGGGCCCCTGCGCCCGGTAGTCTGACCACTAACCCGGAGATGCATTCATGCCAATTCCCGCCCATACCCTGGAGTCCGATTTCCCCGAATACGCCGATACCATCCGCAGCCTGCGTAACGAAGATCTGGAGTTCAGGTCCGAGAGCGAAAGTTACAACCGACTGGACAAAGAAATTCGCGGACTCGAAGAGCGGGGCGTGGCCACTGACGACAACCACTTCAATGAACTGAAAATCCGCCGGGCGCACATGAAAGACCACCTTTACCGCCGCATCCTGAACGGGGGATAACAACGCCGCAACCCGACACACCGGCACAAAAAAAAGGCTTTGCATCGCAAAGCCCTTTTAATCACGTACTTTTTATTTGTCGACCTGAATCAGCCTTCACCCTTCAGGTTGCGATCGAAAAAGTCCTTCATCATGTGGTGCCAGTGCTTGCGGGTTTCCTTGCCGCGCAAACTGTGCTTTTTACCCGGGTAAGTCATCAGCTCGAACTGCTGGCCGTTGTCCTGCAGTTGCTTGATCAGCTTGGTGGTATTGGTGAACAGTACGTTGTCGTCCGCCATTCCGTGGTAAATCAGCAGCGGGCCCTTCAGGCCTTCCGCATAGGGGAATACCGCGGAAGCCTCATAGGCCTCCGGCACCTGGTTCGGGTTGCCCATGTAGCGCTCGGTGTAATGGGTGTCGTACAGGTCCCAGCCGGTTACCGGCGCGCCGGAAATGCCGGCCTTGAAATAATCGCCGGCTTTGAACATGGTCATCAGCGCCATGTAACCGCCGTAGCTGTGGCCGTAAACACCGATGCGCTCCGGATCCACATACGGCAGTGAGCGCAGGAATTTAACCCCGGTCACCTGGTCGTCCACCTCCACGGTGCCCATTTTCTTGAAGATGGGATCCTCGAACTTTTTGCCGCGATGGGCAGAGCCGCGGTTGTCCACGGTGAACACCACGTACCCCTGCTGCGCCATATACTGGTTGAACGGGCGATCCCAGCTGTTGGTCACCAGCTGTGCGTGCGGGCCGCCGTACAGGAATACCATTACCGGGTAGCGCTTCTTCGGGTCGAAGTTCGCCGGCTGGTACATGCGGTAGTACAGGGTGTGCCCTTCCGGCGCCTTGATGGTGCCGAACTCCGGCGCAATCCAATCGCTCATGTACGGATACAGCGGGTGACCTTTTTCCACCTTGTTTTCCTGCAGCCAGGTCACGCGCTTGCCGTCGCTGCCGTGCAGGCTGACCTGGGCCGGTGTGGTCGGGTTGGAATAGGTATCGATATAACCGGAAGCGTCGTCGGCAAACGCGATACCGTGCATACCGCTGCGGCTGGAGATTTTTTCGATGCCGCCCTTGCCGTCCAGACCGGTCACGTACAGATGACGTTCCAGCGGGGTATCCTTGCGGCCGGTGAAATACACCTTGCCGGCCTTTTCATCCACCGCTTCCAGCTCGTCGATGGCCCAGTCGCCCTCGGTCAGCTGCGCCAGCTGCTTGCCGGAAAAATCGTACAGGTAGAGGTGCTTGAAACCGTCCTTTTCCGACGCCCAGATAAAGCGGTCGCTGTTTTTCAGGAAACGCAGGCCGTGAAACAGGTTGACCCAGGTATCACTGGTTTCGGTCAGTGCGGTGCGGGTTTTACCCCCGGGGATATCCACAAAGCGCAGCTCGAGTTTCTGCTGGCTGCGGTTCTGCCATTGATAGGACAGCAGGTTGTCCCGCGCCCACTTGACCCGCGGGATATAAATGTCTTCGTCTTTGCCCAGGTCCAGCCACTGGGTCTTGCCGCTCGCGAGATCCAGTACGCCGAGCTTAATCTTGACGTTGGGGCGGCCGGCAGCGGGGTAGCGCTGCTTGATCATGTCGATGCGATCCGCATAGATCTCGCTGCGGGTCACTTCGTCCACCGGGCTCTCGTCCACCTGCAGGTAGGCAATGCGCTTTTCATCCGGAGACCACCAGTATCCGGTCATGCGGTCCATTTCTTCCTGGGCCACGAATTCGGCCATGCCGTTCTTGATCGCGCCGTCTTTACTGCCGCCATCAGTGGTGAGCTGGCGCTCCTTGCCGGTTTTCAGGTCGACCACAAAGATGTTCTGGTCGCGGATAAAGGAAACCAAGTGCCCCTTTGGGGAAACCCGCACATCGGTCTCGAAGGCTTCGGTTTCGGTGAGGCGCTTGGACTGGCCCTTGTTGAGGTCGTAATAGAAAACGTCACCGGCCAGCGGGAACAGCAGGGACTTGCCATCCTTCGACCAGTTGTACTCCATGATGCCACTGCCAAAGATGCGCTGGCGCTCGCGGCGGGCCTTTTCCTCGTCGGAGAGGTTTTCCTCGCCGCTGTGCAGCTTGTCGGAGTTGACCAGCATGCGGGTCTCGCCGTCCTTCAGGCGGTACTCCCACAGGTCGTAGCGGTTGTAGTCGTCGCTGCGGCCCTTGAGGAAGGTGACCCGACTGCCGTCCGGAGAGTACTGCAGCGCGCGTGGGCTGGTACCGCTCAGGGCGGGATCGGAGAATATTCTGTCGATAGTCAGCTGCTCGGCAGCAGAATAGCTGGCAAAAGCGCAGCCCAACAGGAAAAACAATTTCCGTTTCATGCGATCTCTCAAAAACTCGTTATTTTCAGCAGGAAACTGGGATACAGCCCCTGAAACGCAAGCTGACGATGATAGAGCCGAGAGAGATCAAGCGCCACATTCTGCGACGGTATGATGTTTGTAAACGTCCAGACGCAAAAAGCCCGCGGCGCGGCCGGGCTTAATGGGCGAGCAGGTAGTCCCCGTGAAACCTCAGGTGCTGCTCGATAAACGTGGCGATGAAGTAGTAGCTGTGATCGTAGCCCGCGTGATGCTCGATCTTCAGTGGGTAGCCCGCCGCTTCCGCCGCGGCTTCCAGGGCGTTGGGCTTCAGCTGCTCTTCCAGGAACTGATCTTCCTCCCCCTGGGAAACCAGCATCGGCAATCGCTCGCTGGCACGCCCCACAAGAACCGTAGCGTCGTGTTCTTCCCACAGGGTTTTGTCGGCCCCCAGATATGCGGCGAACGCCTTTTCCCCCCAGGGACAGGCCATGGGATTGCAGATTGGGCTGAAAGCGGACACCGAGGTGTAACGGCCCGGGTTCTTGAGCGCAATGGTGAGGGCGCCGTGGCCACCCATGGAGTGGCCTGAAATCGCGCGGCGTTCACTGACCGGGAAATTGCCTTCCACCAGCTTGGGCAGCTCTTCCACGATGTAATCGTACATGCGGTAGTGGGGCTTCCACGGCGCCTGGGTGGCATTGACATAGAAGCCCGCACCCTGGCCGAGATCATAGCTTTCGTCGTCGGCCACATCGTCGCCCCGGGGGCTGGTATCCGGAATCACCAGGGCGATTCCCAGTTCCGCCGCCATGCGCTGGGCACCGGCCTTCTGGGAAAAATTTTCGTCGGTGCAGGTCAGCCCCGAGAGCCAGTAGAGCACCGGAAAGCGCTGGTCCTTTTCCGCCTGTGACGGCAGGAAAATGGAAAAGCGCATCTCGCAGCCAAGCACGCTGGACTGGTGGCGATACTGGCACTGGCTGCCATCGAAACTCTGGGTTTTACTGACAAGTTCAACAGACATCGAAGGCACCTTACTGGTAGTGGATTACGCTGCGAATACTTTTGCCTTCATGCATCAGGTCAAAGGCGTCGTTGATTTTTTCCAGCGGCATGGTGTGGGTAATAAAGTCATCCAGCTGGAATTCACCCGCCATATAGCGCTCCACATACTCCGGCAGCTGCGAACGTCCCTTTACCCCACCGAACGCGGTACCGCGCCACACGCGACCGGTCACCAGCTGGAACGGGCGGGTGCAGATTTCCTGGCCGGCACCGGCCACCCCGATGATCACCGATTCGCCCCAGCCCTTGTGGCAGCACTCCAGTGCCGAGCGCATCACATTGACATTGCCGATACACTCGAAGGAATAATCCACCCCGCCATCGGTCAGTTCGACAATCACTTCCTGGATCGGCTTGTCGTAGTTCTTCGGGTTGATGCAATCGGTGGCGCCGAGCTTTTTCGCCAGCTCGAACTTGCCCTCGTTGATGTCGATGGCAATGATGCGGCCCGCCTTCGCCAGGCGTGCACCGATAATGGTGGCGAGACCGATACCGCCGAGGCCGAATACCGCCACGGTTGCCCCCTCTTCCACCTTGGCGGTGTTCGCCACTGCCCCCATACCGGTGGTTACACCGCAACCCAGCAGGCAGATTTCTTCCAGCGGCGCGTCCTTGTTGACCTTGGCCACAGAGATCTCCGGCAGCACCGTGTACTCGGAAAAAGTGGAGGTACCCATGTAGTGGTAGATCGGCTTGCCGTTGATGGAAAAGCGCGAGGTACCATCAGGCATCAGGCCCTGGCCCTGGGTAGTGCGGATTTTCTGACACAGGTTGGTCTTGCCGGACTTGCAGAATTTGCACTCGCCGCACTCGGGGGTATACAGCGGAATCACGTGGTCACCCACGGCGACGCTGGTAACCCCCTCGCCGACGGATTCCACGATACCGCCGCCCTCGTGGCCGAGAATGGCGGGAAACACACCTTCCGGGTCATCGCCGGACAGGGTAAAGGCATCGGTGTGGCAGACGCCGGTGGCGATCAGCTTGATACGCACTTCCCTCGCCTTCGGCGGCGCCACTTCCACTTCCTCGATGGACAGAGGCTCGCCGGCTTTCCAGGCCACCGCCGCTTTACACTTGATGGGTTCCGCTGACATAAAAATCTCCCGTCTGGTCACGTGTGCCAAATACCACAATTGGCACAAAGCTTAACAGATCGGAAGACAAGTGCCCGTCACATTTGCGCGTAACCCGAACAACTGTCGCACCGTTTTGCAGCACGCCCTGGCGCCTGCGCACTCCTTTGAAGCTGGAAATTTTCCGACTATCTTCGCGACTATCTTCGCGCCAGTTCCAGCAGCGCATCCGCTTCCAGCGCATCCTCGACCTGATCGAGTACTTCCTCGGCAATCTCCGCCAAAAGTTCCTCGGTCGCTTCGCGGGTTGTGTCTTCCACCACACCGGCATCCTTGGGCGCGCGGGTGCGATATCGGCTGCGCAGGTCCAGGTCAGCAATGTTCACCGTTCCCTCACGCAGTGCCGGGGCGCCCGCGTTCGTGCCCACAAGACGATAATGGAACCTTCCGTAGGCCCTCATGGTGCCCTTTTCCAGGTCGTAGTCCTTGTTGCTGAAGATATCGAGAATTTTCTGGCGAATGACAATGTTGAAGTCGGTATGCAAGGTCAGCGGCGCGCCGCCGTCCACCAGGTGCACGCGCTCGTCTTTGAAGAATTCACCAAAGCGCATCTGCACCTGCTGGTCCAGATACTGCCGGAATTCGCCGCGGGCTTTTTCCCGCAGCGCCCCCAATCCGCCGTCAGTGCCGGACAGGGCGAGCAACAGTGCCGGGTTGTTGCCGGTCAATGGCGTCGGCGCCTCGATATGGATTTCCACCGGGGTTACCGCCAGGCTGATCAGCGGGTCGTCACTGCGCGCCCCAAACCAGCCGCCGGAATCTTCGGCCACCGCAGTCAGCGGCGCAACAGCCGCAACCAGCAGAAATAAAAGCAGGGAAACCGCAACGCACGGTGAAACCCGAGAGATGATGAATGGAGTTTGATGGGACATGGCCTTGCTCCCGAGTGATCCGGATTGATATCACTGGCCGCGCAGCGGCGCGTGCCAGACAATCCTTTCACCCTGCAACCACCGGGCCACATCTTGGGACAGCCGAATTTGCAAAAACGATTCACCCGGTAGCGGATGCCACCGGGTGAGTACGGGGGTCAGCGAAGCTGAAAACCCGGTCGCCCGTTAATTGAGCAGGTTCTCACGCAACCTGGCCAGCTCCTGCTGATCCACATCCAGTGCGTGCTCGATATAGCCCTCAACGGAACCATGCTGGCGCTCCATCTCGGCAAATGCGGTTTCCAGCCAGGAAACTTCCACACCGGTCATCGCAGCGCGCACGTCCTCGGGCAACCGGGCGAAGAATGCGTACATGCGCTTTTCCGCTTCGCTCGCGTCTTCCGGCAACGCCTTCATCAGGTTGCTGTCTTTCAGGGTAGCGTTGGACAGCATGTAATCCTGTTTCACGGTCTCGCGGTCAACACCCAGTGCGGTGAGAATCAGCGCAGCGCCGATGCCTGTGCGGTCCTTGCCCGCGGTGCAGTGGAACAGCAGTGGCTCGTCATTGTCGATCAGCTGCTGGAACATGGCGCGGTAGGCCGGGGTCTGCTGCTTGACCAGTTCGACGTAGCCCTTGTCCATCAGCTCCACCAGATCATTCGCCGCAAAATCGGGCTTGGCGAACACCTTGGCAAAATTCTGCTCCCAGTCCATCTCGTAGTCCCACTCGAGGGTGATGGCACTGCCTCCGCGCCAGTTGTCGGGCTCCTGGGTCCGCTCCTTGGTGGAACGGAAATCCACGATGGTGGCGATCTCGAGATCGCGGAGGTAGTCGTAGTCGTCAGCGGTCAGGTTGGTCAGCACACCGGAGCGGTACAGTTTGCCCCACTTTATGGTCTTACCGTCGGTGGTCTGATAGCCGCCCAGGTCGCGGAAGTTGCGGCCGCCTTCCAGCGGCAGCACACGCGGGTGCCCGACTTCCGCCTGGACCGCGGCACTCTGCTGCCTGTCGGCGACCGGGGCATTCGCGCTGCAGGCGCCCAGGGAGACCGCAAGCGCAGCGGCGAGAATTCCGTGGATAAATTTGTTTTGCATAGTACACCTTGAAAAAATTTTATTGTTTCAACTTTGTCCGCACAGTGAGCCGGGGCCCACTGTGCGGAAATTCAAAAGGGGATTAAAAGTTCACACGGAAACCGGCGAGGTAGCGACGGCCATAGCCTTCAACCTGGTTCGGCGTGCGCTCGTCGCCCACATAGCGCACATCGCGCTCGTCGGTCAGGTTGTTGGCATTGGCGTAGACGGTAACGTCGGCGCCGAATACCGGAGTCGGCAGGGTGTAGCTGACCTGGAGATCCATACGCTTCTGCGCATCCCAGTACTCCGCCATGCTGTCATTCTCGGTGGTAGACAGCCAGTCATCGCGGTACTGCTGGTTCAGGCGGATGGAGAAGCCGTCCATTTCGTAGAAAACCGAGGCATTGAAGATGGTGTCGGAAGTGCCCGGCAGGCTGAAGGTATTTCCGGTCAGGGTTTCAAACTCGCTGTCCAGTGCGGTCAGGTTGGCGCTGATACCAAAGCCGGAAAGCGCCGGCAGCAGGTCGTCCGCCTGGGCAATGAGGTTCAGCTCCACACCGCTCATCTCGCCGTTGTCGCCATTGACGTAACCGGTGTAGGTCCACTCTTCACCCGCCGCCGAAGCCAGGTAGACACCGCCATCAATTTTGGAACTGTCGGCATAAATCACGTTGTCGATGGTGCGGGTAAACGCCCCCGCGGATATCAGGCTGGCATCGCCCAGGTACCACTCCAGCGCGATATCACCACCCCAGGCTTCTTCCGCCTCCAGGGTCGGGTTGCCGCCTACTACGATTTTGTCGGTCAGGTTCACCGCGGCGGACGCGCGCCATTCATTGTAGGTCGGGCGACTGACGCCGGTGGAGGTGGAAACCCGCAGTTTCACATCGTCGCTTAGGTTCACATTCAGGTGTGCACTGGGCAGAACGTTGGTGAAGGAATCCGAGTAGTCCCCTTCCGGGCCGGCACTGCTGTAATCGGTATTTTCAAAGCGTGAGCCCAGTACCAGGTTGCCCCAACCAAACTCGGTGGTAACCATGGCGTAACCCGCCAGTACCTGCTCGTCCAGGCTAATCAGCTGATCCGCCGCTGGCTCCACGCCAAGGCCGCCCACGGCCTGATCCCAGGCTGCACGCAGGCCCTTGTTGTCGTAGTAGGTACCGCCGATCACGTTGGTGAAGTCGGTGTCCCAGGCGTTGTCGGTGGCGAAGCTGGCGATATCGATATCGCTGGGGAAGCCGCCGATACCCGCCGCCATGCCGTAACCATCGGCCTGGCGATCATCCATCTCCACCCCCACTTTCAGGGTGGCGGGCAGGTCCATCACCACGATGTCGCGCTCGCCGTCGAGCTTGAATTTGCTCGCGTCGATCGCGAGCTCGGAGCCAACCAGGTAGCCGAGGGTCATGTAGTAGTCGATCTGGCTCAGGTCCGCTGCCTCGCCGGTATCCAGCGTACTGACCGACACCATGGGATCTTCCAGGTCGCTGAGATCGTAGCTCGCGGCCACCTGGCCTGCGCGACTCATGGCGATCGGCAGGAAGGTGTTGTTTTCGGTCTCGGTCAGGTTCAGGCGCGCTTCCACGAACCAGTCACCCAGAGCCAGGTCTGCGCCCAGGGTGTTGGTGAAAGTGGAGTTCTCGTACAGGCCGTCTTCCAGCATGCGGTTGGCGAGGGCAAACTGCGGCGCGCCCACGGTGCCCACTTCCGCGGTGGGGAATTCGAGGATGTACTGGTTGCGCTCTTCGAAATCCTGGAACTCGTTGTACAGGCTGCTGATAAACACACGCTCGACGGCACTGTCTTGCGGGCGCAGTTCGAAGCGGCCGCCGTAGGCGCGGTCTTCGCGGGTCACCTTGTAGCTGCGGAAGTCCAGTTCGTTCACCAGCACCTCACCATCCACCAGTTCCAGATCGTACTCGCGGTTGTCGGTGGTCTGCTCGCGGCTGTTCTCGGACGCAAACAGGGAGAAGCCTACGGTTTCGTTGGACCAGGAAGTGCGCAGGGACAGCTTTTCGATATCGCCGTCACCCAGCTCCTGGTTGCCCATGCCCACGTCGGTGGAGAGCGCCCAACCCGCCTGGGCGAAGGGATCGAAGGTGGAGATATTGATGTAACCCGCAACCGCTTCACCGGGCATATTCGGCATGATCGCCTTGTTGGCGTCAATGCGACGGGTGATTACCGCGGGGAAGCTGTCAAAGCGCGGCACACGACCATTCTCGGCACCGGGGATGTTGATGCCGTCGATGGCCAGGGAGGTATAGCGGAAAGGTGCACCGCGGAAGTTGATGTAACGGGCCTGGCCCTGGTCGCGCTCGATGGCGAGGCCCGGTACACGGCCGAGGGAGTCCGCCAGGTTCTGATCGGGGAAGCGGCCGATGGTATCGGCGGAGATGACGTCGACGTTGTTGTCCGCATCGCGCTTGGCGTCGATGGCGGCCTTCTGGCTGTCGCGGATTGGCGACGCCATTACCACAACTTCTTCTACCTGGTTGGCGTCGATGGATTCCTGTGCCAGTGCACCCTGCGCAGTGCCGGCGGCGGCGAGGGAAACCAGCAGCGACAGTTTGCTGCGTGAAAATTTAGTCATTGGATCGCTCCCAATAGTCTCAAGTCATTTGCCGCTGTGTTGCGGAAACCCCGACCGTATTCACGGCCACGGCTGTTCGAATTTGTTGTTTGAATTCCGGAGAATCATCACCGGGCGGGAAGCTTCTCTCCCGCGGCCAGGGCATCTTCGGCCGCGGGTATTACAGTTGGGTTAAAGCGATGTCTGCAGCGGGAAAAGAGATATCTCTAAAACGGAAAAGTCTTTCAAATCAGGGAGTTGCAAGCGGGGGAAAGCCAGGGAACGGGCCGTGTAAGAATCAGTGGATGAGGATGGCTGCGCCGTCCAGCGCCAGTCGATAGCGGTAGCGGCTGCTTTTGGGGTCGCGCTCGGCCTGGAAGAGATAGCGTTCGGCAAGGTCTTCGCCGAGTGCCGCGATCAGCTCGTCTTTGATCTTGTTGCGGTTCTGGTCGAGGGTTTTCGCACGCAGGCCATTTTCCCGCAGGTCGTTGATGGCCTTGGCGTGGCCGCCGCCGGCTTCCATCAACGCTACCAGCTCGTCGGCCACGTCGCGGTCCGGGCGATTGACCGCCGGATTCAGCTGCCAGCCATCGCCACCCCGGCGCAGGCGCGCGTACCACAGGTAATAGAAGAACGGGGTTTTCGCCAGCGGCACTTCCAGGCCGTGCACCCGCACCCGGTTGCCCTCGGGAAAAAATTCGAGCTGCGCCGGGGACGCGGCCACGGCCGCAGCCGTTGTCAGGTCACCGCCACTACAGGCGTAGGCTTTATGCAGCCACTGCACCTGTGTTGCATCGAGGCCGGCAAGCGACGGCTGTTGTAGCCAGTCGAGCAATGCGGGGAGTCGCCCGTGAAAGTCCTGCTGCAGGCGGATATACAGGTCCCGCTGCACGGTTCCGAGTTTTTGCAGTTGCCGCGCCACCGGCAGTGCCTCGGCGGCGGGCATACCCGTTTCCCGCAGCGCCTGCAGTTCCCGCAGGCAGGTGGCGGAAACCGGCACCGGCAACAGCGCCAGCAGAAAAGTAACCACCGCAGCCAGCAGCGACTGTGTGCCGAACAACAACGGCCAGCGGGTGTCGCAGTCGAGCGCAAAATCAGTGTACTGCTGCCGCTCTCCCAGCAACCAGGGCACCCGGAAGGTCACCGCACTACCCCCAGTCCCGGCGCGGAATCCAGGGGGAGCCTCGCCCATAAGCCGCACTACCTGCGCGCGGCACTGTTTTATAAACGGCATGGCGCCGGCGGGGCGCAACGTCGAAAGATCCGCATTGATATTCTGCACAACCCGCTCGGGCAAATCGGCCTCGCTAAAACCGTACCGCAGGGCCTGGTCCAGCTTGCCCGGAAGCGTTGCCTGCAGTGCGGCCGCGAAGTCGCGTGCGGCACTGGCCCTGGCCTGCCAGTAGGCAAGGCCGCTGAATACCAGCATCAGCCCCAGCCAGCAGGCCAGCCAACCCTTCAGTCCGCCGCTCAACCCCTGCCTCAGCCCGCCGCGTATTGCCGACGGCAGCCACCACCGCTCACTGTACTGCACAGTGATGGCCCTCCAGATCCATTTCGCTGCCGTCGGCGAAGAAGTTCTCCAGTGCCTGCATCGCGCGGATAATCTCGCAGTCCACTTCCTGCGCGCGCTGCTTGCGAATAAACAGTCCGGCCGCAATTGCGTTGTCGGAAATCAGCGTGCGCTGCAGGGGCATGTCCAGATCCTGCTCCAGCCACAGGCCGCCGCTGATCAGGTCGATCTCCCCACTTTGGAAGGCCGCGAACAGACTCATGGCATCGTCGAAATACACCAGCTGCTGGTCGGCAATGGAGACGCCCGCACGCTTGAGGGACTCGAGTGGCAACAGGTAGTGGGTGTGGCTGAGGCGGTCGTTAAGCAGGCCGAGGCGGCGCCCCTTCAGGTACTCCGCAGTCAGCGCCGGTTTTTCCCCGCGACTGAACCAGTACACCTGGTAGTGGCGGATACGCAACAGGGTGTCGTAGTAGCTGGTAAATTCGGGCACCAGCCCGCGCAGGGTGTTTTCCCGACTCCAGATCAGGTCGTACTGCTCATTCAGCAGCGCTTCCGCAGTGAGCTGGGTGCGCGGCTTCCAGGAGATCTGCACACTGCGGTAGTACCGCGCGATTATCGGTGAGGCGCAGAGGCTTTCGGCAATGTCGCGGGCAAACAGGGAGGTGACACTGAGCATCCGGAACACCGGCCGGCTCTCCGCGGGGCTTTCTGTATGTGCAGTGCGGCCTGTATGCAAAGTGCGACATTCATACAGGTGGTAGTCACTCAGTGCCGGGGCCGCTATCCGCTGCTGCGCAAGCCACAGGCACACCGCCAGCGCCGCTCCCAGCAGCAGGCACAGGGCAACAGCGTAATGGCTTCGGGCAATGGCGACAGGTAATGGCATGAATGTGCGGGCGGTCTCGGTTCAACTGCCCGCAGCATATGTATTTTTTGTGGCAATCCGATTACAGAACCGAGGTATCGCTCACACTCCGCCCGGATTCGTATTCAGCAATCAGTGATGGGCGGATACCGCAGCCGCATATTCATGGCAGTCGCTGTCGTTCACCGCGTGGGAGATATCCCCCATACTCAGTATGCCGACCATACGCTTGGCGCCGTTGATGACCGGCAGGCGTCGAATTGCCTTGCTCTCCATATGCGACAGCGCCTCCTGCATATTGTCGTCCGCATAGCAGTATTCGATCCCTTCACTCATCACATCCTGGGCGGTCATTTCCCGCAGATCGCCGCCCTGTGCCAGACCGCGGCAAACGATATCCCGGTCGGTGACCATACCTACAAGATGGTCATTTTCCCCCACCGGAATCGCACCCACATCGTGGTCCCGCAGCAACTGCGCCACCTTCCACAGCGGCGTATCCGGCGCACACCAGGTCACGCCCCGGTGCATGGCTTGTTCGACTTTCATCACACACCTCCGGATCTGTCGATTTCACTGCCAGTATAGTGACCCGCCCGCCCCACCTAACAGCTACGGACTGCAACCACTGCGCCCTAATATTTGGCTGTAGAGCCAGAGAAAAACGAGAGGAGAACGGTCATGGCAAAATCCTGGGTTCTGGTAGCCAACCATACTCAAGCCCGCCTGTTCGAAGCGGAAAATCGCGCAGGCGCCCTGCGTGAAATCGAAACCATGGTGTACCCGGAAGGGCGGATGAAAAGGCAGGAGCTGGTCTCCGACTCCCCCGGCCGCGCCTTCGACAGCCAGGGACAGGGGCGCCACGCCATGAGCTGGCACACGGATTCCCGCAAACAGGGAGAAAAGAAATTCGCCCGCGATATCGCCCACGCCCTCGAGCGCGGCCGCCAGCAGGGTCGCTTTGACAAACTCTATATCGTGGCCGAACCGGCCATGGCCGGCAGCCTGCGGCTGTCCATGAGCTCGCCGACCCTCGCCACCATCGCCGGGGAATCCCGCAAAAACCTCGCCACCTGCGACTCGGAGGAAATCCGCGCGCAACTGCCGACCTGGCTGTAACCGCAGAGCCACGGCCTCCCACCCAGCCGCCGCCAGTGCCGATGGTGCTGGCGGCGATTGATTTGTGACGGGCAGATTGCGAACATGGCCGCAGCACTATCATTTCAAGGAAGCGGCAATGCTGAGACTGTTCGAAATCCAGCGTGGCAAAATCAAAGAAACCTATTCCGGCAGCGATTACCGTAGCCAGAACTTGGCCGATTCCGCCTGGATCGACCTGCAGGACCCCGAGGAAGACGAGCGCGACCTGCTGGAGCAGCTGCTGCGCACCGAACTGCCCGAATCCGAAGACGTGGAAGAGATCGAATCTTCCGCGCGCTATTTCGTGGATACCGCCGGCATCCACGTGCACTCCCTGTACCTCACCCAGAGCGAGGGCCGCCACAACACCGCCACCGCCGCCTTCATCCTCCAGCCCCAGCGGCTGATCACCGTACGCGACGCCGAACTGGCAGACTTCCGCCTGCTGCGCATGCGCGCCCGCCGCGGCCAGGTGGAAGCCGGCAGCGCACAGGAACTGCTGATCCTGCTGTTCGAGCAGAAAGTGGAAAACCTCGCCGACGCCCTGGAAGACAACTACCTGAAACTGGGAGAGGTCAGCCACCTGGTACTGGAAGATGAAGACGCCGAACTGGAAGAAGCCATCGACCACCTGGCCAAGCTCGAAGACTCCAACGGCAAAATCCGCCTGTGCCTGATGGACACCCAGCGCTCCGTCGCCTTCCTCCAGCGCCACCTGAAAGACGACCCGGAGCTGCGCGAAAGTTGCTGGGGCATCCTGCGCGACATCGACACCCTGATGTCCCACACCACCTTCCTGTTCGAAAAGATCAACTTCCTGATGGACTCCACCCAGGGCTTTATCAACATCGAACAGAACCAGATCATCAAAATCTTCTCCATCGCCGCGGTCGTTTTCCTGCCCCCCACCATGGTCGCCAGTATCTACGGCATGAACTTCGAGCATATGCCCGAGTTGCAGTGGCTGCTGGGCTACCCCTGGGCGCTGGGACTGATGCTGATGGCGGGTATGGCGCCCTATCTGTATTTCAAGAAGAAAGGGTGGTTGTAAGTTTTCGAGCTATCCGAGAAGGCAGTGATACCGGGGACAGCCTTGTGAGACCTTCACCGCCATGGATGGCGGTGCAGAGCCCCCATGGATGGGTTCACGGCGTGTCTCACAAGGCTGTCCCCGGTAGCGCTGCCGCCACTACACGCCCCCCGTTCCCCGCATCGCCACCTCCCTACCCAACTATCGCCTTTTTCCCCACCACAAAATTCACCGCCAACTGCTAACCTTTATGGGTGAAATTCCTCTCAAGGATGCGGAGTGAACATGGCGGCAGCGGGCAACGACAGCGCAACCAAATCCACCGGCAAACCCTTCCATATGCGGCGCTGGCTCAGCGTGCAGCAGGCCGTGGACCACCTCAGCGCCCTCGCCGAAGAACCCCTCACCAGCGACGACCTCGCCCGCCTCGCCGAAGACCGCAAACTCGACCTCTACTGGTACCGCCCCGGGCAAAAACTGCGCTACCTGGAAAGACCCGACTGGCCCAGCGCAGAACTGAAGCAACCCCTGCGGGTGTGCCCGGACAACAGCAGCGACTGGCACGCGATCGTCGGCATACTGCGCCAGAGCCCCGCACTGCCCGCCGAGGAAAACGACACCCCGGTACTGCAGGACGCCGACGGCAACCTGCTGAAAATCACCTTCGACCTCAACCGGCGCCCCGAACCCTACAGCGGCCGCTGGTACCCCAACTATTCAGAACTGGTGCTGAAACGCTCCGAACTGGAACGCCTGGAAAGCGACCTGTTCCTGATGGACGAAGGCCGTGAACTGGAGCCGCAACTGTTACTGGACGTCATCTGGCAACTGGAACAGCTGGCCCTGGAAAACGGCCGCGCCCCCGGCGAAGCGAGCCACGACACCGCCTGGCTCACCCGGCAACTAAGCCAGCGCGCGCATCTCGATCCAGCCATACTCGGGCGGGTCCTGCACGCCGCAGAGCGCCAGCACCAGTCCCACCACTGAATCGCGTTTTCCGCAAAGCAGCTTCGCCGACGGTAACGAAGGAAATTCCCTGCGCCCTCGTTTTAGCAATCCTCGTCTTATCAATTAACGCAACCTATCGCGGTCGATAGTCAGCCGCTATTGGCAGTTCTGCGATTTTTTCGAAAAATAACACCCGTTTTTTTCAATTTTCTGCAGCGGCAAAATTTTTATAATGCAGGCCTCGGAATTCAAATCCAGTAGAGAGATCCATTCGTGCAGACCCGCAACAACGACAGTCACTACGGCTGGGTAGCCGTCGCGTTTCACTGGCTGATGGCACCGGCAATCATCGGCATGTTTGCCCTCGGCTGGTGGATGCGCGGCCTGTCCTATTACGACCCCTGGTACCGCCAGGGCCCGGATATCCACAAGGCCGTGGGCATACTGCTGCTGGTACTGCTGGTCGCCCGCCTGCTGTGGCGCTGGTTCAACCAGACACCCGCACCGGAGCCCGCACCGCGCTGGCAGCAACAGGCCGCGAGCGCAGCACACTGGTTGCTGTACGGACTGTTACTGGCCATCTGTATCACCGGCTATCTGATTTCCACCGCCGATGGCCGCGCCATCGAAGTGTTCAACTGGTTCAGTGTACCGGCGACGCTTCAGGGGCTGGAAAACCAGGAAGATATTGCCGGCGCCGTACACAAATGGCTGGCGTGGACCCTGATGGGGCTGGTAGCCCTGCACGGGCTGGCAGCACTCAAGCACCACTTTATCAACCGCGACGGCACCCTGCGCAAAATGCTCGGGCTTGCACCCCGGAAAAATTATTAACCTTCACCGTTTATTCACTGACCATCCATCGACCAACTCAAGGACCACCGAAGGAAAACACCATGAGAAAACTCGCAGTTCTGCTGTTTGCCACCCTGATTGGCGCCAGCGCCCAGGCCGCCGAATACAAGTTCGATACCAAGGGTGCCCACGCCTTTGTCCAGTTCCGCATCAAGCACCTGGGCTACAGCTGGCTCTACGGCCGCTTCGACAAGTTTGACGGTAACTTTGTCTATGACGAAAGCAAGCCGGAAGCCTCTTCCGTACAGGTAACCGTGGACACCACCAGCCTGAACAGCAACCACGCCGAGCGCGACAAGCACCTGCGCGGCAAGGACTTCCTCAATGTGGACAAATTCCCCACCGCCACCTTCAATAGCACCAGCTTTGAACCCAATGGCGATGGCAAGGCAGTTCTCAAGGGCGACCTGACCCTGCACGGCGTCACCAAGCCGATCAGCATCGACGTGACCGAAATCGGCGGCGGCAAGGATCCCTGGGGCGGCTACCGTCAGGGCTTCACCGGCACCACCGAATTCAAACTGAAGGATTTCGGTATCGACTACGACCTGGGCCCCGCCTCCCAGACCGTTGAGATGATCCTGGACGTGGAAGGCATTCGTCAGTAATTTCTGACACTTTCACCGAAAACAAAAAAACCCGGCAACTTGCCGGGTTTTTTATGCGCTCAGAGTCCAGTATTGCACATCAGGCCCTAGCGTCCGCGCCGAAATTGGCGACATCAGGGCCGTCAGAACTGCATCTGCTCTTTTTTCAACTGTACTCTGCTCTTGTATTCATCCAGAGTATCGAGCCCGGTCAGCAGACCGACACTCTCCAGCAGCTGCTGTGCCGGCAGACGACCGGCGATACTGCAACTGACATTCAACGTTTCGCCGCTGTTATTCTGTAGCAGCAGATCGAAATACTCCGTTGTCTTGCCCCCGCTGGCGCCGGAACCACTCTTGCGCAAACACAATCCGCGCAAGTCCTTACGCGGCCAGATAGTTTGACTCTTTTGCCTGTCGCGCCGAAAGACTCGGTGCACGACACGGTCTCGGCCAATCAGCGTTTCGTACCCGGTAATCAACAGGTTGATACCGATCAGGGCAAACAGTAATCCAAATGCGGTGAAAACAATCGGAAAGAGTAACGGCGCTTCCGTAAAGCCGATACCGATACCGATGCCGCCAAACAGCACCCCAAAAAGTGCGAGCGGCCAGGCGAGCGCCTGCTTCCCCGGCGCCTGTCTTATCGAGACACCATTGGCGCTTTGCTCAATATCGAGCATCGCTTCCAGCTGCTCGGTAAAATCGGTTTCGGCTTTTGTGATTTCAACACCAGTCCGGGCAGTAGCCGGTGCCGGCACGCCGGTCTTGAATACCGGGATCTCGTAGCTCCTGCTAAAGTCCACTCCCGGCGCTTTACCTTTTACTTCCAGGTTCCACCAATAGCCGTTACCCACACGGGTTCTGGACGGCGGCATGGCGTCGGGAACCTCGAAAGCAAAATGTATCCGGGATCCGCGCGCACTGCGCTTCAGTCTTCCGGTGCTGCCCAGTTCCCACAGACTGGTGTTTGAAACGCTGACCTTATTGCCAGAGCGCCTGGTTTCCGTTTGCATCTGCTGCAAAGTCACGCGGAAATCCGACCTCGCATCGAGCGAACTGGGAAACTGCAAATAACCACTCACCTGGCCGCCAATTTCGCCCGGAAAAGGGCTGAGGACTACGGGCACCCTGCCGTAGCGGCGGTGCTCGAAGGTCTTTTTGATCGCCCGGTACAAGACATAGACACCGACACCACCAAACACGAGCATCAACAGACCGGCATACTTGCCCCTGGTCAGATAATCCACCCCGATATAAAGACACGGTAAACTGATCGTGTTCACCGCCAAGGCGATAAACCACGCACCGCCCACCATCAAGCGGTTGTTGGAATAGATACCTTCGGGGGACCATTCGGGCCGGGCCAGCCAGGGCGTATTTTTCTCGACCTCGGGATTCGGTTTCACCTCCTTCCGCCAGGTCAAATAGATAATACCGGCACCGATAATCATGAAAACTGAACACAGCATGGAGGGAAACGCCACCATCATCCAGCGCAGCTCCCGATCGAGCACCGACTCGCGCGGATGGTCCGGATCCACCCAACCGGAGACGGCAAGCCCCTGCTGTTTTGCCCTGTAGAGGCGGTGGTACATATTCTGCTGGTAACTACCGATATTGTCCGAGCCCTTATGAACACTCACTCGGTTTCCGCGGTAAACGCGGCCGTTGTAGTGGTATTGATAATTGGCTCTGGCTTTATACGTAGTAGCACCGTCGCTATCGCGGTGCGTCTCCAACTCGGTCGAGAGAATCTTCACCTCTGTCGGCAACCAATCGCGCATGTCAATGCGGTCGATCAGTGTCAATCCGACAAAGCCGGTAAAGAAACCAAACCCCATCAGGAAAAAGAAGCTACCGAAAAGGGTGCCCCCCACCCGGGATGCCTGCTCATCAGCCATCCCACACCTCCTTGTTATCTTGGTAAGCCCATTAGGCAAATGGTGTAAAAATTGAGCTTACCATAGATATCCGCTTGCACGACTGGCTGAGCCATTGCGTGCTATATCAACACCAACAGGGTCTCAGCGGCAGCGCTTGGCTCACAGGATGCTCTCTGCACTTCAGGCGTTTACCGCGCGCCCGGCGGGCTCTCGCACCAGCCAGCGGCCTGCGGCAAACACCACCAGCCCCATCAGGATCCCCGGCATGCCCTCGTAGACATGGGCATGCCAGCCGACCCAGCGCCAGATCAGTGCGGTCAACAGCCCCAGCGCGCTCATGGTGATCGCCAGCCTCTGCGACGGGCGGCCACCGGCAGCCAGTACCATCAGCAGCGGTGCAAACGCCGAAGCCAGCGCCGACCAGGACATCACCACCAGGCTGAATACACTCTGCTTGTTCAGCAGCGCCCAAGCTACCGCCGCGGTGGTAATCACCAGCGTGGCAATTTTCAGCTCGCGGGTGTTCTCGATGCGCTTCGGTAGCAGGTCGTGGGTCAGCGCCGCCGAGCAACTCAATACCAGGGAATCCGCTGTGGACATGGTCGCGGCAAAAATACCGGCCAGAATCAGCCCCACAAACACCGGCGACAGCAATTCCATTGCCATCATCGGCAGCGCCAGTTCCGCGTCAAAACTGCCCGGGTCCGACAGCAGGATTCGGGACAGCATGCCCACGCCGGTGGCCATAAAATAGAAAATGGTGAACCACAGGTAGTACCAGCAGCGCGCCTGCACCATGCGGCCCACATCGTCCAGCGCCATAAAGCGCACCATCACATGGGGCTGGCCCACCACGGAAATCCCCGCAAACAACCAGCTCAGGGCGAACACCACACCGCCGGCCACCCCAGGCAGCAACAAGTCCTGGGGGTACCAGCTCAGGAAGCCTTCCACTTCCCCCATCTGTTGCCAGGCCGCAGCGAAGCCACCGACGGACTGCACTGCCACGTACAGCAACAGCCCCATGGCCACCACCATCACCAGCGACTGCGCGGCGTCGGTCCAGATGGACGCGCGGATACCACCGGCGAGGCAATAGGCCGCGACGATCACGCCGCCAATGACCGCCCCGCTCCAGATCGGCAGGTCCAGCACCACGTACAAAGCCTTGCTGCCCGCAACCAGCTGCGCACTGGCGTAAGCAAGCAGAAACAGGAGAGAGAGGATGCCGGCAATTTTTTGCCAGGCGCCGAAGCGGGTGCCGCTCCAACTGGCGAGGACTCCGGCGTAACTGGCCTCACCGGTGCGCTTGGCCGCATCCCGCAGTGATTTGTGAATCCACAGGGAACCGAGAAAATCCCCCAGGATCCACCCCAGCATCAGCCAGATGGAGGCGAGCCCGGTGGCATAGGTGTAGCCGATCACACCGATAAACATGTAACCGCTGTTATTGGTGGCAACCGCAGACAGCCCCACCAGCATCGGCGACACGTCCTGGCTTGCCAGGTAATAATCCTTTTTGGTGCCGCGGCTTTTGCGGTAAGAGCTGATGCCCACCGCCGCAAACATAGCCAGAAAAAACAGGAAACTAATCAGCACGGCGTTCTCCCCTTTTGGTATTGATTTATTGGTTATTCTTGCAATTCTTGTCCGGCGAAAGGTTCAGCTGGCCTCCTTTCCACCGCCGGCTTGCTCGGACTGGATCCCCATCAGGGCGATAAACTCCGGCATTTCATACAGCCCGTCGAAGGCAGAATCCTCCAGGGCCTCGTCGCGATAGGCCGTGGAAATATCCAGCGCTTTACGCAGGTAATCGAGAGACTCCTCCCACTGCTCCAGGTAGGCGTAAGCACAGGCCAGCTGGTAAAAGGCATTGCCGTTCTGGCTGTCAATCTGCAGCGCCTGCAGGCAGAGGTTGATCGCCCACTGGGGCTCGTCCAGCTCCAGTACCGCGTCCGCCTTGTAGGTAAGCGCTTCGCCATCGTCCTTGCGCAATTCCAGGATCTGGTCGTATACGGCAATTTTGCCAACGGGGGTCTGCTCGCGACCGGCGCGCAACCACAGGGAGTGAATTTCCTGGGTGAGTTCAATTTCGTCGCGGTTGTGTTCGATGTGCTGGGTCTTCTCCGACAGCTGCTCTTCGATACTGCGCAGGCGCGCCTCGTACTGCTCCACCAGCTTGGAGATTTCCTCGTTCGCGAGGCTGTGGACCTTTTCCTTCACGTCCCGCAGTGAGGTCCAGCCGAGAATCAACAACAGTGAGCTGAACCCGGCAATAAGATAGAAAAAGTAGGTGACGGTATCGGTGGCGTAGGTAATCGCCTTGTCCGCGGCACTGAGCTGGCGGTCGACGATCTTTTCCGTCAGCTGCACATTCTGCGCCGCCATATCCGTGCGCAGCTGCTTCAACTCGTCGAGCACATAGCGCTCGATAAACGGCGAATACAGCGGCTCCTTCAACTGGTTTACCGCAGCTTCCGCTTTGCCCTGGGCCACTTCTGACTCGACCGCGGACGGCTCCTGCTCCTCCTGGGCCGTGGCCGCGGAAGAAATTACCAGCGGCAACAACAAAAACAGCGCCGCCAGCAAAGCTGACGGCGCTGTTTTGAAAGGTGACCCGATCAGGCCGCGCATATAGCGTCCCCGTGATCGTGCACCTCTACCAGTGCCTCGTGCAGGCTTTTCACTGCACTTTCGTAGTCGCTTTCATCGACCACAAACTGCATGTCCACCTGGCGCATGGACTGGTGCACCGCGAGGATGCTGATATCCGATTCCGCCAGGGAGCCAACCGCACGGGACAGCATGCCCGAGGTTTTCATATCACTGCCGATGGCCGAGACCACCGCCACCTTGCGCACCTGGATATCGCAATCCGGGAAGCGCTCGTTGATCGCGCTCTTGATCCGCTTGACGGTTTTCAGGTTGTTGCCCAGGTAGTGGGTGATGGTGTTGGCATTGGTGTCCTTGGTCACCACGATTCCCTTGAAGCGCGCGATGATTTCATTAATCGCGCGATCGTAACCGGTCATGCTACCCATCATGTCCTGGTCAAAACATTCAACGGCGTAAATACTCTTGCGACCGGCGATGATTTCCACCCGCGGGGTTTCGCTGACGTAGTCGCCGGTTACCAGGGTGCCCCGGTGTTCCGGCTCGAAGGTGTTCATCACCCGCAGCGGAATTTCCTGCTGGCGCAGGCCCTTGGCGGCGCGGGGGTGGATGGCTTCCATACCCAGGTTCGCCAGCTGGTCGGCGACGTCGTAGTTGGTGCGGCCGATGGGCACCGCCTGCTCCTCGCCGACAAGGCGCGGGTCCGCACTGCTGAGGTGATACTCCTTGTGGATGATGGCTTCGCTGGCACCGGTCAGTACCGCGATACGACTGAAGGTCATCTCGCTGTAGCCGCGGGCGAAGGTTTTCATCAGGCCGTCGGCAGTGTGCGCATAGCCGGTGGCAATGGGCAGCTCACTGCTCATGTCCACACCGCTGAACGCGCTCTCGATACGCTGGTCCAGGGTCTTGTGCTCACCGTCGCGCCAGCCGGTCAGATCGACAAAGCGCGCGTTGATCCCTTCCTGCTTCAGCAGCTGCACGGTGTTCCAGGCGCTGTGGGCTTCCCCCAGGCTGGCGAGCATTTCACTGACCACATCGAGATGCCCTTCCAGGGCGAAGTGACCGTGCTGGCAGACCCGTTCCAGGTCTCCCAGGCAGTTGGCGGCGTCGTCCAGGCGCTCGCCGATAAAACGGTTGGCCTTGGCCAGCATCACCTGGTCGGTGAACAGCTCGGCGTTGATCTCTTCCATGCGCGTGCGCAGGCCCTCTACCGCATCGGACCACTCGCGATCGTCATCGGCGCCGGCAAACAGGGCAAACACGCCGGGACGGCCGGATTTCTTGTGTTCCAGCAGCATGTCGGTGATACCGCCGTATGCAGACACCACGAAAACACGCTGGTACAACCCTTCCGTTTTCGCCCTGCCGTTTTTCAGAATGATGTTGTCGCGTACCGCGCGGTAGTCGCTCATGGACGTACCGCCGATTTTCTCTACCGTATGTGCTTTCATGGGATCCTTGCGTTGACCGTATTCGAGTTTCAGGTGCGAGGTACCGGCAAAATACGCGCGACTGGTACCCCAGAACTCTGCTGCCTTGTTGTACATGGCCGGCTTATTTTTCGTCCTGCACCTCTTCTGCGTCCAGCTCGTAAGCGCCTTCCGCGTTGTGTACTTCCTTGCCGTGCAGCGGCGGGTTGAAAACACAGGCCATTTTCATTTCGGTCTTGCCCTTGAGCACGTGCTTGTCGTGCTTGTCCAGCAGGTAGATGGTTCCCGGAGTGATTTCGTGCACCACACCATCGGACTCCGCCATCACGGAACCTTCACCGGAAATACAGTAAACGGATTCCAGGTGGTTCTGGTAGTGCAGGTGCAGCTCAGCCCCCTCGTAAATGGTGGTGATATGGAAAGAAAAGCCCATATTGTCGTTTTTCAGTGCCAGACGGGTGCTCTCCCAGCCCTCGGAAACAATACGACGGTCGGATTTTTCGGCTTCTTGCAGTTTTCTTACGATCATTGGTAACTCTTTCTACTTTCGCTATTTCAACTCAGGTCTTGGTAAGGCTTCGACTGGCAACGGCCCGCATTCGGGCCGCTGCGCAATCGAGGCAATGCGATCAGGCTGCGCCGGCGAGGGAGCTTTCCTGCTCGGCATCGTCGGCAAAGAAATCGTGCTCTTCCGGCACTTCTTCCCCTTTCAGCACCTTGGCGACCGCGGCTTCCACAATATCCAGCGCTTTGGTGAGGTTTTCGTCGCTAATGGTCAGCGGGCACAGGGTTTTGACGACATGGTCGTCCGCACCGCTGGTTTCGATGACCAGGCCATTGCGGAAGGCTTCGCTGGTGATCTTGTCGGCCAATTCCCCACTCACACAGTTTAGACCGCGGAACATGCCGCGACCGCGGGTGGTCATGTTGCCGTCGCCGTATTTGTCGACGATCTTCTGCAGGCGCTGCTCGATGTAGTCACCCTTGCGCTGCACTTCCTTGGCGAACTTGTCGTCGCTCCAGAAGTGGTCGATGGCCGCCTTGGCGGTAACAAACGCCAGGTTGTTGCCGCGGAAAGTGCCGTTGTGCTCACCGGGCTTCCACTGGTCCAGCTCCGGCTTCATCAGCACTACCGCAAACGGCAGGCCGTAACCGCTGAGGGACTTGGACAGGGTCACGATGTCCGGCTCGATACCCGCTTCTTCAAAGCTGAAGTAGCTGCCGGTACGGCCACAGCCCGCCTGGATGTCATCGACGATCAGCAGCACATCGTGCTTCCGGCACACGTCCTGCAGGTTGCGCAGCCACTCGAAACTGGCGGCGTTGATACCGCCTTCGCCCTGTACGGTTTCCACCAGCACCGCTGCCGGGTGGTCGATACCGCTGGAAGAATCGGACAGCACCTTGTCCAGGTAGGCAGTGGTATCGATATCGTCACCCAGGTAACCGTCGTACGGCATGCGCGCAACACTGCTCATGCTCACGCCCGCGGCACCGCGGTGGTGGGAATTACCGGTGGCAGACAGGGCGCCCAGGCTACAGCCGTGGAAACCGTTGGTGAAAGAGATCACGTTCTCGCGACCTTTGTACTTGCGCGCGATCTTCAGCGCCGCTTCCACCGCGTTGGTACCGGTAGGACCGGTGAACTGCATGACGTAGCTCATGTCGCGGGGCTTCAGGATGTGCTCGTAGAAGGACTCCAGAAACTCGCGTTTGGCCTTGGTGTGCAGGTCCAGGCCGTGAGTGATGCCGTCCTGCTCGATGTACTCCAGCAGCGCCTTCTTGAAGATCGGGTTGTTGTGGCCGTAGTTCAGGGTGCCGGCACCGGCGAGGAAGTCCAGGTACTGGTTGCCTTCCTCGTCGTACAGGTACTCGCCCTGGGCCTTGTTAAAAACCCGCGGGAAAGCGCGGGCGTAGCTCATTACTTCAGATTCGATTTCGTCAAAAACTTTCATTGTGACAACCCTTTTTGAGTGGTTGGTTAAAACATGGAAAACGGAAAAACAGAAAACAATTCACAGAGCGGATTACCCGCTCAGCCAGCGGCACCCGCAGCAAACGGCCCGATGCGCAGCAGCATCTCGCTGTCGTGCCGGCCCTTGAAGTGGCGCTCGCGGTCGAACATCACCGTGTCGACACAGTTCGCGTCCAGCTTGCGCGCCAGGCTGCGGAACAGTGCCCAGGACGCGGCGTTGTCCGGGGTGATGGTGGTTTCGAGATAGCGCACCTCGGCACAGGCGGGGCGAGCGAGAATCTCGCGCAGCATGCGGCCGGCGAGGCCCAGTCCGCGGCCCTGCTCTGCCACCGCCACCTGCCAGATGAACAGGGTGTCGGGGCGCTCGGGGATGATGTAGCCGGAGATGAAACCCACCAGCTCGCCGTCCAGCTCCGCGGCCACACTGGTACCGGAGAAGTGGCTGGCCTGCAGCAGGTTGCAGTAGAGGGAATTGGTATCCAGGGGCGGACAGCTCCCGATCAGCTGGTGCACATCCGCACCGTCTTCACTGAGCGGGCGGCGCAGCAGAACCTGGGCGCTCTTGTCGCTTGTCTGCCCTTGCTGCGCCGGCTTTACCTTGTCGTCATTCGAGTCGTCTTCTTTTAGTTCGCTAGTAGCGCTCAAACCAATACCTTTAGTCATCAAATTGTTAGAACCGTATCAAACTTCCGCAACAAAAACGGAGTGGTGTGCACTCCGCTTAATTTCGCCTGAAATTTGACCTTTTCCTTAAAAAACTATTTACTGCTCTAAATATTTAAATCCATAGTACTCTAAAGAATATCGAGGGTGCAAGGCCAAGCCTCATGCAATTTGATCAGAATGCGACCAATTACGGCGCGAACGACGACGCCCAATCCGACGCGAAACCCGCGCAATATCGGGGCGCGCGCAACATCGAGGGGCGCAAGAAGCCCCATGAGAGAGCGGGGGAAATTAAGTCGCAAAAAGCCACCAAAAAGCCGACTGACGATTCGAGAATTGCCAGTCACGCGTATATTGGCGAGCGAGGAATTGACAAAAGCGGCGCACAATCTAAAGTCGGGCGCGGGCAAATAAGCCGCCGCGCCCGCCACCCGGATTTCGAGAGCCTGCTGCTGATGGACAAAATTGAAGAAGTACTGATTACCCTGCGCCGCCTGATCCGCGCCACCGACCTGCACTCCAAGCAGCTGGTAAAAACCGCGGGCCTCACAGCACCGCAGCTGCTATTGCTGCAGGCGATCCGCGAGCACGGCCAGGTCACCATCGGCGCCCTGGCCAAGGAGATCAGCCTGAGCCAGGCCACGGTCACCACCATCCTCGACCGCCTGGAAAAGCGCGGCCTGGTGTACCGCGAGCGCTCCTCGGAAGACAAACGCAAGGTGCACGCCTACCTGACCGAAAAGGGCATGGAGATCATCCGCGACGCCCCCACCCCCCTGCAGGAGCACTTCGTGCGCCAGTTCCGCGACCTGCGGGAGTGGGAACAGTCCATGATCATCTCCGCACTGCAGCGGGTGGCACTGATGATGGATGCCGAGCATATCGATGCCTCACCGGTCCTCGATGTGGGCGACCTGGACCGCAAGGACAGCCGCCACACACCGCCCGGGCACGACACCCCCAAAGACTCCGACCCCGGCTACTGATTCACCTGTTGATACGCCGGCGAACCCCGACTGCGGCGCCGCTGCACCGCGCAAATTGCACGCCAGTCCCAACCGCGCGGGTTTCCCGGTAACAATTCGCATTCGAACATTGCATTCGTTAAGCAGTCGGGTATAAATGGGACCACAACACTAATGGTGAGCCCTGCGCCGCGCGGCCTGACGCTCATCAATTCAAGACAGCGGCTCAGCTACAACGCACCAGGCCCTCGCCCACACTAGAAGTGGTCTCCCCGCCAGGCTCGGCGGTCCCAACCACCACCGGGGCGAACGCGGCGACATTGCGGTAGCGGATCGCATTCTGGCTGCCGGTTTTTTATCACCGGCAGTGACGACAACACCAGGCTTTCCGGACGGCTACAGGGTTGTACCTGTCCGGTGGCTTCCTGTGGCCCTGTCTTGTCATTTTCTGCAGCCACTGCTGCAACCTGGATTTGGGGAAGGGACTAGACATGGCCTGTTTACAGCATCCCGATCGGGATCAGCCCGTATACCTGATGGCACATCACACCATCGGGCGCCGCGAGGGTGCTACGGATACCCGTATCACCCAGCCGGAAATTTCCGGCATTCACGCCGCCATTCAGTGGACCGGCAGCCACTGGATCATCCGCGACCTGAGCCGCAACGGCACCTGGGTGAACGGCCAGCAATTGATTCCGGCAAAAAACCAGCAGCTGCACATCGGTGACAAAATCACCTTTGGTCGCGCCAGCAACCCCACCTGGCGGGTGGAAAGCCTCGACCCGCCGGAAAACCTGCTGATCGACATCCATACCGGCGACAGCCAGGTGCTGGAAAGCTACCACCTGCTGCCGGACGAGCACGAACCCCTCGCCAGCCTGCACTTCAACCCGATCAACGGGGTCTGGGTGTTCGAGCTGCTGGACTGCACAGACAACGGCGAAACCGCCCGCGTGGTGACTCACAAGGCGCGCATCGATTGCGCCCATGACAGCTGGGAGCTGTTCCTCGGCAACAGCCAGAGCACCACCACCGAGCTGTCGCTGCACAGCCTGTGTGTATCCGACTTCCGCCTGCGCTTTACCGTCAGCCACCACGAAGAGCACATCCAGCTGCAACTGGCCCGCAACGACATGCGCCAGGACCTGGCGGCGCGCACCCACAATTACCTGCTGCTGTATCTCGCCCGCGCCCGCCTCCGCGACATGCAACGCGACATAGACCCCGCCGACCAGGGCTGGGTCGCCATCGACCTCGCCACCCGCGAGCTGGGCATTACCGTCAACCACCTCAACACGCAGATATTCCGCGCGCGCAAGCAGATTGCCGACTGTCTGCCCGACGCCATCGACACCTCGCGCCTGGTGGAGCGCCGCGCGTACGAAATGCGCCTGGGCTGCGACCAGCTGGATATCTTCAAGGGCTCGCAGAAGGAAGTTGTCGAGGCCAGCACGGAAATCGTCACGGAATTGTGACAAGCTCCACAGGCATATCGGGATCAGGAGTAGCGATCACCTAAACCAGCAACCAGGGATGGCAGCATTGGGCACCACACAGAAGTAGAACAAATGAACCCGGAGCAGCCCCCTTTCTACATCGGCCGATACCTGGTCACCGGCAAACTCGGCACCGGTGGTATGGGCGTGGTGTATCTCGCCACCGACGAGCGCCTGCAACGCAAGGTCGCCGTCAAGCAGCTGCTCAGCAACCCCAATAGCCGCAACGCCCACGCCCGCATCCGCCGCGAGGCCCTGCTGCTGGCGCAGCTCAACCACAGCAATATCGTGCAGATCTACGATGTGGTGGAAGACGGCAGCGATATCGCGCTGGTGATGGAATATGTGGACGGCAGTTCGCTGGAGCGCTGGCAGCGCGAGCGCAGCCCGGACCTCAGGCAGAAGCTGCAGCTGCTGCGGCAAATCTGCGCGGGCCTCAGCCGCGCCCACGCCGCCGGCATCATCCACCGCGACCTGAAAAGCGAAAATATCCTGATCGACAGCAACGGCACGGTAAAAATTACCGACTTCGGCATTGCCAAGAACAGTCAGGAAGAGAGCAACCTCACCCGCGAGCAGCATATAGCCGGCAGCTGGGGTGCCATGTCCCCGGAGCAGGCCCAGGGCAAAGCCATCGACCATCGCAGCGACCTGTTCGCACTGGGGGTACTCGCCTACCGCCTGCTGTGCGGGCAGAACCCGTTCGGCGACAACAGAAGTCCCTATGTGATCATTGATCGCGTGGTCAACGCGCCGCATCCGCCGGCGGCAAAACTGTGCCCGGAACTGCCGGCGGCACTGAGCGACCTGCTCGACCGCCTGCTGGCAAAAAAACCACAACAGCGCCCGGTCAACGCCAGCGCCGTGGCGGACGAACTGGATGCCCTGCTGGGTCACAGCCACTCCGGCAGTTTTACCCATTCCCACAGCCTTACCGCCACGGTCACCGCGGAGAACTACTACCGCGGCAACAAACGCTGGTTCAGAAGCTGGCACCGCGCACTGGCACCGGTGGCGACCATGCTTGGCATTTCCGTGGTCGCCCTGTTCGGCTATCACCTGTGGCAGGATCAGACAGGGGCGGAGAGCGGCAAATATATTGCGGTGCTCAACCCCGCCGCGGGCGAGCAGACCCGCGAACAGCAGCTGCTCGCCAACAACATTCAGGGGGCACTGAAACAGGGGCTCTCCGGGCGCGACGGCCTCTACCTGATCCCCTATGCGGAATCGCAGAAATTCAGTGGCCAGTCCCTGGCGCGACAGGTGAAATCCCTCAACGCCGACCTGGTGCTGGTGCCAAACATGCAGTGCGAGCGCATCACCTGCGAGCTCAGCCTGGAACTGGTGGAAACCGCGCACCTGTCCGTGATCTCCAGCCGCAGCACCCGCCTGTCCACGGAAGAGTCCCTGGAGAGCCGCGCGCGCACCCTGCAACAGCTGAACTACCTGCTGCCGGACTTTCCCGCCCGCGAGGGCAACAAGGATTTCGCCATCAGCGCGCAGAACTACCAGCGCTACCTGGAGCTCTACGACCAGCGACGGGACTACCGCAACCTGAGCAGCCTGCTCGGCCAGCTGGAACAACTGCAGCAGCGCGCCAGCGCGTTTGCGCCGCTGTACGAACTCTACGGCGAAATGGCCATCGACCAGGAGCACAACTCCCGCAGCGCTGAGGCCGACGACCGCCTGGAAAACCTGCTGCAGAAAGTGCCGGCGAGCATTGCCGAGACTCCGGAAGTGCTGGTGAGTGAACTGCGCCTGGCAATGCTCAAGAATGACCCCGGCCGCGCCGAGGCGCTGCTGGCGCGACTGAAGCTCACCCTGCCGGACAAGGCCGGTTACTACCACCTGAGCTCCCTCTACCACCAGCAGCAGGGCGACCTCAAACAGGCGCTCGGGGATATCGACCGCGCCCTGGCCCTGCGCACCAGTTATGCCTACCTCACCCAGAAAGCCCTGACCCAGACCCTGATGGGCGACATGCCCGCGGCCAACCAGGTACTGCAACAGGCCGTCGCCCTGAACGGCGAATCCATCGATGCCATTTCCCTGCTCGCCGGCAACCTGCTGGACAGCGGCGACGCGAAGGAAACCGTGCGCCTGCTCACCGAGGCCGGGTTGGACCGTATCGGCCCGATGGACACCTACAACCTGTGCCTGGCCTATTACATCGAGAAGCAGTACGCGGAGTCCCAGGACTGCTTCGGGCGGGTATCGGAGCTGGCACCGAAAGACGCCGACCCGCTGCTGTACCGCGCGGAAATCGCCCGCGAACAAAAACATCCGGAAAGGGCCGCCGCACTTGCCGCCCAGGCACTGGCACTCACCAGCGACCGCGACGACTGGGAGGGACTGCTGATGCAGGCCCGCGCCTACGCGGAGCTGGGTGAAGCGGAGAAAGCGGTGGAAAACCTGATCCGCATCCGCCGCACCGCGCCGGACGATCTCTACGTAAACTACGCCCGCGCCCAGGTGTACATCACCACCGGCGACCTGCTCTCTGCCAAGGCCCATATCCGCAAGACCCTGGAACAGGGCATCTCACCGGTCTGGTATTGCACCGCGCGCTTTGTCAAAATCTGCAATATCCCAGCCTTCGACGACCTCCGGCAACAGTATCCGGGGCTCTGCGGCGGTGCGGAACACAACAACGCGGGCAATTCCCAGATTGCCCGCAACGGCGCAGAGACCAGCAAGCTCTGACGCTGCGGGCCGGCAACCGGGGGTGCCGGCCTTTCAGGCTCAACCCATAACAAGAAACAAGCAGATGGATATTGCAGATCCGCAAGCCGGCAGCAAACCGGCCGCTCACGAGATACCCGAGATCCACAGCGACCGCTACCGCGTGCACGGCACGCTGGGCGCCGGTGGCATGGGGGTTGTTTTCCTGGCGCAAGACCTGCGACTGCACCGCCAGGTGGCGATCAAGAAGCTGCGGGAAGAAGCGGCCAGCGACAACGCCCGCCAGCGCATCCGCCAGGAAGCCCGTCTGTTAGCCCAGCTCAACCATCCCAACATCGTCGCCCTGTATGATGTGCTGGAAACCGCCCAGGAAAGCGAGAACGGCAATATCGCCCTGGTGATGGAATATATCGACGGCACCACATTACGTGCCTGGATGCGTGAACACACCCCCAGTCTGCAACAGAAACTCAGCCTGCTAATGCAGATCTGCCAGGGCCTGCAGCAGGCTCACGAACTGGGCATCATCCACCGCGACCTGAAGCCGGACAACATCCTCATCGCCACCAGCGCCAGCGGCAAGGTCACCGCCAAGATCACCGATTTCGGCATTGCCAAATCCCAGCAGCTGGACGAAAAGACTTTAACCGCAGAAAACCAGCTCGCCGGCACCGTCACCGCCATGTCGCCGGAACAGATCCAGGGCAAAACCCTGGATGCCCGCAGCGACCTGTTCAGCCTCGGCACCATCGCCTATGAACTGCTGTGCGGCAGCCGGCCTTTTGAGAAACACGAAGGCGGCGCCCTGGCCATGGCCAGCCGCATCACCAGCGAGCCCCATATCCCACCGCAGCAGGCGTGGCCAGGCATTCCCGAGCCGCTCGCCGTACTGCTGGACAAACTCCTCGCCAAAGACCCGGTCCAGCGCCCGCAGAGTGCGCTGATCGTGTATCAGGGTTTTGAGCTGCTGTACAAACAGGGACTGGAAGCCGATACCGAAGACTTCACCGCGACGCTCACCGATCTGTTTACCCACCACAAAGTCAAAAGCCGCCGCCACTGGCAGCGGGCATTGGGCGGTGTGGCCGCCGCGCTGGTGTTAAGTGCCGGGGGTTACTGGGGCTGGAAAGAAATTACCAGGCTGGAGCCGCAATATATTGCGGTGATGCCGGTGGAGATTAATGGGGAGATTCGCGGCGAGGAGAATGCCAAGGCGCTGACCCGGACCATGGTGCGACAGGCGCTGATGAATTCGGTTTCGCAGTTGAAGGCGAGTGCGCTGGTGAGCTTTGAACCTAAGGAGGGGCAGGATTTTGAGGCGCAGTTGCAGAAGCTGAAGGACAAAGGGGTAACCGATGCGCTTTTTGCACAGCTCGATTGTGCCCAGACTCGCTGCGAGACAACGCTGCAGAGAATCGGACCGACGGATAGCCAGATCAAGCAGCAGAGTAGCTTTGCGTTTTTGGCGGATAAGCGGCAGGAGGCGGAGTATCGACTAGCAAATAGCAGTGTCCATCTATTTTCTAATAGTTACAGCAAAGAAACGACAACACTGGCGTCAATGTCTGAACAAGACTACAGCAGCTTCCTAAATATTCTCGGCCGATTGGAAAGCAAAAAAAACCCCGCAGCTGACCTGGAAGTCCTCGCGAGACTTATTGACAACTATCCGGAAAATCAAAACCTATATAGGACTCACACCCAAATCGCAACCGACTTATTCGTGCTTACGGACGACAAGAAATATCTTAAGCTTGGACTCGACATTCTAGAGCAGGCTAAATCCCGCAATATCTCCGCGATATTAATCCTTGAGCTGGATCTCTGGCTGCAAACTTATAATGAAGCCCCCAAAAGCATTGAGTATCTCATTAAAAAGATTAATTCCCTTGAATTCCCTTCCGCTGAAATACTCAACAAACATGCTAGATTTCTTTATACACAAGGAAAATATCAGGCCAGCATAAAGATCGCACAAAAAGCATCGGCACTAAATCCATCCGCAGAAAACTTATACTTGGTAGCGCTAAACCAATATGCAAGCGGCAATTACGAAGAGGCTATAGAATCACTCGCCAACAATATCTCAAAACACCCAAACCATTGGGCTTCGCACGAAACGTTAGCAGCAATCTACGGGGAAATGGGAGAATACGATACTGCCGAATCGCTAATATCAAAAATTCCTCCATCTCTGCTGACCTGGCAAACGTATTCAAACCTAGGCTCAGCTTATTTTTTACAAAGAAAATATAAAGAAGCCTTAATGAATTACCAAAAAGCCTTAGAGCTTGCCCCAAACAACATCCCTACCTTGGGCAATATTGCTGAAATTTACTTAATCCGAGAAGAGGAGAGAGGATATAAAAAGTATTATCGAAAAATTTTAACAGCAACGTCTGGAAGCTCAAAAATATTAGAACGAACGTACCATCTGCTCGCACTCGCCTATTTAGGACAAGTGAACGAAGCAATCCCATTGGCACACAAACTCAACCAAGATGCCCCGGATGACACTTACGTTAAACATGCTGCAGCACAGATATATGCTTTAGCAGGAGAATACCAATCCGCAAACTACTTTATCGAACAGCTACTGGACCAGGGTATGAGTGCAGAGTGGTTCGCGCTCCCTATTTTTCACCAGCTGTGCACTCAACCTAAAATATCCAAAAGGGTTTCTAAAATTTTATGTAAGTAAATTTACTGAGGCTTAACTACCATTCGTGGGTCGGCAGATTTTACCGGCTCACCACTAGCATCTTCAGCGACCCATTTGAACGAAAATCCATTCTCGGTCTGTTTGTTCGCCTTCAGGTCAATTTCCAGAACCTGGGGCTGTTGATTTTTAACTTGGCACGACTGAATCGCGCCCAGACCATCGTTGTCGTTATCGTAGGTCTCCATACCGTCAATATTGCCGGACAGTTTGGCAAATACCAGATCGGTATTGATCAAGGTAATTACCAAGGTGGCCTTGCCGGATTTGCCTGAGCCACCCTCTTTTACCCCCTCGAACTGCACGCGGAAAGTATCGAATTCGGTGCCTTCGGAATCTTTAAGAGTCCAAACCTGATCCGCACCGGTCGGCTCCAGAGTAAAGTTTGCGGTAACATCACCTTGCTCCGGTACCACTACGGTTGATTCAACAAGCTCAGCTGCTTCTGTCATTTTCCTATCCTGTATTTTATGACTATCTTCCCTGCAAACCGCCCAGGGTGGTTTATGGTCTTGAAATAATTTATAGAATCAAACGCAGACTCAGAACGAGAACTGCGTCACACAGCTTACTGCAATCGCTCTAAAGGTTTCCATAGAATTTTGGTCAAAAAAAACCGGCAGTAAGCAAGCTTACTGCCGGTAGCAATCAGATGGTCCCAGCCATCTACGGTTACAACAACACTATCAAGAGCGAAATGAGGCATCCGTGCCTCTGTCAGACCCTTCCCGAATCCCGGCTTCCTAGGCTCTGTGGTTGCCGGGCGGCCTGACTGTTCAGCTTGCGCCGAAGTCTTCCTGATTTGTCACTCGCCGTCCGGGCTCTGCGGAGGCGGGTAACTACCAATCCTTTGGTATCTGGTTGAGGTCGCGGTACCGTACTCTGTGCGAGCAGCGATTCCTTCGCCGCCCTTGTCCCACCTTCCGTGATGGTCACCGATTCCGGGGTGTCTGCAATCCACCTTGCCGCGGCTCCTGTGACGACCGGGCATCGCGTCCGTTCAACCTTGAGAGCGACTTTACTCCCCGGCCCATTACAGGTCGATCACAGGCAATTACACGTCATTACACCGGTGGCAATTCAGGCTCACAGCGTGTCATTCCGACGCAGGCCGGAATCCAGTTGGTGGCCTGGCGGCGGGGCTGGATGCCGGATCAGGTCCGGCATGACGATATGGGGGCGCGGCATGACGATATGGCGGAGGTTCCACTACACTGTGAAATCGGTGCGTGGAACACAAGGGCTCGCTTGTGCTTCTTTTGCCCTTTGCTTGTTGGCCCGGGGCCGATCCCGTAATATCGGCGGCCACTTCGCCCATAAATTAAACAGCGCTGACCTCTCTATAAAGAGTCCACAATGTCGAGAATTTTTACGCGCCTGAATTACCGCGCCTGCCTGGCGGTTATCGCGCTGCTTTTTTATGCCTGCCTTGCCCGGGCCCAGAGTTACGAACAGCTGTACAGCGATTATCGCGGCAGCCTGTACCAGATTCGCCTGATCGAAGCCGCGTCCAATTCCAAGGCCAGCCTAGGCTCCGGCTTCCAGATTTCCTCCAACGGCATGATCGCCACCAATTACCACGTGGTATCCCAGGCCGTGAGCGACCCGGACAAGTACACCATCCATTACCTGTCGGTAGATGGTGAAGAGGGGGAGCTGGAGCTGCTGGACGTGGATGTTATCAACGACCTGGCGATCCTGCGCCAAAAGGGCAAGGAGGGTAAACAGCATCTGAAACTGGCGCATAAAACCCCGCAGAAAGGCGAGACCATCATTTCCATGGGCAACCCGCTGGACCTGGGCATGACCCTGGTGCCGGGCACCTACAACGGCATTGCCAGGGGCAGCTTTTACGACCGCATCCACTTTTCCGGCTCCATCAACCCGGGCATGAGCGGCGGGCCGGTGATCAACCGCAACGGCGAAGTCGTGGGCATCAACGTGGCGACCGCCGGCAACCAGATCAGCTTTCTGGTGCCGGTGGAAAAGCTTCTCGCGTTGCTGGAAGATTTTGCCCGCGACGCCACCACCGGCGGCGGCCCAGTCGATTTACAGAACGTGATTCACCGCCAGCTGCGGGACAACCAGCAGCGTATCAGCGAGCAGATCCTCAACGCGGACTGGAAGCTACGCCCCCTGGGGGACGCCATGGTGGTGGGAGAAATCGTGCCATCCATTCAGTGCTGGGGCGACTCCAGCAAGAACGAGGAGGAAACCCTGGAGAAGGTGGCCAAGGGCTGCACCGGGCAGGACGTGGTGTTCCTCTCCGATGAGTTCGATACCGGGCGGGTGGAATACGAGTTCTTCTGGCTGGAAGGGGCCGACTCCCTGACCTCCTCCCGCTTCTACAGTACTTACGAAGACGAGATGAGCGGATTTTTCCCCGGCAACAGCGCCGGCAAGGACGACGTCACCAATTTCAACTGCCAGCAACAGTTCACCACCCAGCCGCGCGACGGCGCGAAACAGGCTGCGGAAAATGCCGAGGCCACAGAGGAGAGCAGCGCCAGCACTGATGGCGAAACCGCTGGTGAAGATAACGCTGACGAAGACGCTGACGAAAACACTGACAAAAGTACCGATAATGAACAGAAACCCCAGGAGCCGACACAGGTACCGCCCAGGTCCAACGGCAACCGCGAGCCGGTGATCGCGCGCACCTCTTATTGCGTGCGCCGCTACAAGGATTTTCCGGACCTGTACGACGTGTTCTTTGTGAGCCTGACCGTTGACCAGGACAAGCGCGCCCTGGTGAGCCACTTCACCCTGTCCGGCTTTACCCAGGAATCCGCCAGCGCCTTTACCGAGAAGTTTGTGAGCGAAATTCAATGGCACTGATTATCGAAGAAATCAATCGTGCCCACCGGGTACACTCCCGCTACCGTATGGAAGAAGAGCGCGCCACCATGGGTCGCGCTTTCAACAACGCAGTCATCGTCGAAGACGTGCACGCCGATCCGGTACACGCGGAGGTGGTGCGCGATGAAGACGGCTGTTACCTGCTGCGCGACCTGCAAAGCCTCAACGGTATCCGCCTGCTGCGCAACCACCGCGACAAGTCCGTCAAGCCGGCACAGGTGCGCGAGCACCTGATCCAGTCCGGCGATGAGGTACAGATCGGCAAAAGCTACCTGCGTTTTACCGACACCGAAGAAAGTGTCGCCGCCGCAGTTCCCCTGCATTCGGCGGAGACCGTATTCGATCGCCTTGCCACGCCGCTGGTGGCGATCGTGCTGTGCCTGCTGGCGGCGGCAATGAATCTGTGGCTGGCCTACAACAGTAGCGCAATGACCCTGGAGTGGACCCAGGGGGTGGAAGTGGTGACCAACACCATCATCGCGCTGCTGATCTACGCGGCAGCCTGGTCGCTGATCGGCCGCGTGGTGCGCCACGAGGTCCACTTCCTGGCGCACATTTCGATCGCGGCATTCGCGGCGCTGATTTATACCCTCTGGCAGTGGTTCAGCACCCTGCTGGATTACAACTTCTCCATGTCGCAGGTTCTGCCACTCCTGAATATCCTCGCGCTGGCGGCGCTGATTCCATTCGTGCTGTGGTGCGCCACTTACCTGGCACTGAACATCACCAACGGATGGCGGCTGGCGGCCTCGATCCTGATCCCGTGGGGCTTTCTCGGCCTGTCCGCCGCCACCCAGATCCGCGAAGCGGCGGAGTTCAGCGAAGTGCCCCGGGTGTCGAAGGAACTCAAGAACAAGGATTTGCTGTGGCGCAAGCCGGTGCCGCTGGAAGAGTTTCTGGCGGAGGCCCCGGCGCTGTTCGACATTCCGATAAAGGAAGAAGACGGCTCCTCTGCGGATAAATCCACGCCAGAAAAAACCTCAGCCCCCGCAGAGGGCGAAGACAACAGCATGCGCGAGACCGCCCCGGCACCATCCACACCGGCAGCAGACACACAGGGTGTCCAACGCGCGTAGTGAAATATAAGATCGGTGCGCGCCGGCAGCGATTCGGCAGCGCACAAGGAGTGACCCAATGACCGCCCCAATAACCCCCTCTTTCTGGAGCCCCGCGCTCGAGGGCCTGGAGCCCTATGTGCCCGGCGAACAGCCGAAAACCACCGAGAAGCTGATCAAGCTCAACACCAACGAGAGCCCCTACCCGCCCTCCCCCCGCGCCCGGGCGGTGCTGCAAGAAGCCGGACTGGCGGAAAAACTGCGCCTGTACCCGGACCCGGAATCCACCGAACTGCGCAAGACCATCGCCGCAGAATTCGGATTGACAGCGGACCAGGTGTTTGTGGGCAACGGCTCGGACGAGGTGCTGGCGCACGCGTTCTACAGTTTCTTCCAGCGCCCGGAGCCGCTGCTGTACCCGGACATTACTTACAGCTTCTACCCGGTGTACTGCCAGTTCTACGGCATCGAACCGCGCACCCTGCCGCTGCGGGAGGATTTCTCCATCACGGTAGAGGATTACGCGATTGAAGGTGCCGGCGGCGTCATCCTGCCCAACCCCAACGCGCCCACGGGCCGCTACCTGCCGCTGGCAGAGATCGAACAGCTGCTGAAGATGCACCCTGAACGGGTTGTGGTGATCGATGAGGCGTATATCGATTTCGGCGGCGACAGCGCGGTGAAGCTAATCGCGGATTACCCCAACCTGCTGGTGATCCACACGCTGTCAAAATCCCACGCGCTGGCGGGTTTGCGACTGGGTTATGCGATGGGTCAGGCGCACCTGATCGAGGGCCTGAACCGGGCCAAGAACTCGTTCAATTCCTACCCCATCGACGGAATCGCCCAGCGGGTGGCGACGGTCGCCATTGCGGACCGCAGCTGGCTGGCGGACAACTGCGGCAAGGTAATTGCGACCCGCGAGCGCACCTGCGAAGAACTTTCCAAACTGGGTTTCGAAATTGTTCCTTCCAGGGCCAATTTCATTTTCGCCAAGCCGCCGAAGATTTCTGCGGAGGCACTGTTTCAGGCGCTGCGGGAACGGAACATCATCGTCCGCTATTTCAACAAACCGCGGATTAGTGAGTACTTACGGATCAGCATTGGCACCGATGAGGAGATGGATGCGCTGATTGGGGCTTGTCGGGAGGTATTGTAGTTTTCTGGTTTTCGGGGCCCCACTGCCCAGTTCCGTGGCGGCCTGGCTGGCCGGGGCTCTCTTGCGAGACACGCCGTGAACCCATCCCTGGGGGCTTGTCGAAAAGGTCCCTCTTTTCGACAGTCTCGCAAGAGAGCCCCGGCCAGCCAAGCCTTCGCAAGCACCGACACTCTGTTCGGCGAACAATGCAGAACTTCCTTAACAACCTCCGCTCTTCAATGCGAAGGCCCTGATACCGGGAAACCCTTTTCGAGACCTTCGAAAACAGGGATGTTTTCGAAGAGCCCCCAGGGATGGGTTTACGGCGTGTCTCGCAAAGGGTTTACCGGTAGCAGGGCCGCCACGGGGCTTCCCGAGCGTCGCACTGCCGAGCCGCTACAGAGTTTCCGGAAACGAACCACGAGGGTCCGGACAGCCCACCCAAGCGGACCATTCCACAGAACTCGCCAACGGAACCTCTATAATTCCCCGGGCACTAACCTAATAACCGACTCCATAGCAGTAGATTATGTCGACCTCCGCCCGCACTTTCTCACTCTCGTTATTCGCCACTGTCACGCTGCTCTGCCTGTCAGTAACCACTCACGCACAAAATCCCTGGGAAGACGTTAAAAACCCTTCCAACCAACTCCCCGCCAGCATTGGTAGCTACACCAACGGCTGCCTCAGTGGCGCCGAGGAATTGCCCCTGCGCGGGAAGGGTTACCAGCTGGTGCGCACCGGGCGCGACCGCCATTACGGCAGCCCCTACCTGGTGGAATTTCTCAAGGACTTCTCCAACGCGGTGGATGAAAACGGCCTCGGCAGACTGCAGATCGGCGACATGTCCATGGCCCGCGGCGGGCCCTTCAGCAGTGGCCACCGCAGCCACCAGATGGGGCTGGATGCGGATATCTGGTACTCCCAGGACAAGCGCGCCGCCAAGCGCCCGCTCACGCCCTGGGAGCGGGACAATATCTCCGCCATCGCCCTGGCGAATGAACGCGAACATCGCCTGATTGATAAAAACTGGGATCCCAGAGTGCCGAAAATATTGCGCCTGGCATCGGAAGACCCCAGGGTAGCGCGGATTTTTGTGCACCCGACCATCAAGCGCCAAATGTGCGAGATGGCCGGTGAGGATAATAATTGGTTGCGCAAGGTGCGCCCCTGGTGGGGACACAACTATCATTTCCATGTGCGCCTGAACTGCCCGCCGGAAGACAAAAACTGCAAACCCCAGGCACCGCCCCGCGGCAATCCCTGTGGCAGGGATCTGGACTGGTGGTTTAGTGAGGAGTTTTACGCCATTCTAAATGGCACCGCACCGGAGGCGAAGCGGCCCAAGCCACCGAAAAAACCACCGATGCCCACGCAATGCAAGCGGGTACTGACCGCCCCGGCGGCGGTGGATCACAAACAATGACCCAAAAGATGAGAGCCCGATGAGCGACAAGGCCGAAGTAAAAATCCAGATCCTGCTGATTTGCGGCGGGGGCGGCAGCGAGCACGAAGTGTCCCTGCGCACTGCAGATTTTATCCAGCGCGAACTGGAGCGGTCTCCGGAATTTGCCATCACCCGGGTGACCATGGACGGCGAGGGGCGCCTGCGCGACGGCGACGACCGGGTGCGCGAATTGCGTTCGGACAAACTGCTGTACTGCAGCGATGGCAGCGCACAAACGGTGGATTATGTGGTGCCGTCGATTCACGGCTACCCCGGCGAAACCGGCGACCTGCAGTCGACCCTGGAAATCCTCGGCCTGCCCTACTTCGGCTGCGGCCCGGAAGCGAGTAAGCTCTGCTTCAACAAAATCACCACCAAGTTGTGGCTCTCCGCCCTGGGGATCGACAACACCCCCTATCAGTTCCTGTGCGCCAATTCCCCGGAAGAAACCGTCAAGGCGCAGGATGCGCTGAAGCAGTGGGGATCGGTGTTTATCAAGGCCTCCAACCAGGGCTCGTCCGTGGGCTGCTACAAGGTCAGCGATGCCGAGGCACTGGAGCAGGCGCTGCGCGAGGCGTTTGCCCTGTCGCCCTATGTGCTGGTGGAAAAGTGCCTGAAGGTGCGCGAGCTGGAAGTGGCGGCCTACACCTACGACGGCGAGCTGGTCATTACGCCTCCCGGAGAGGTGTGCGCGCCGGTGGATACCTTTTACAGTTACGAGGAAAAGTACGCCGAGGGCAGCCGCGCGCAGACCCATGTGGAGGCCGAGGGGCTCAGCGATGCGCAGCTGGGCTGGATTCGCGAGGCGTCAAAGCGCGCGTTTATCGGCCTGCAACTGAAGGACCTGTCGCGGATCGATTTCTTCCTCACCGAAGATGGCGATATCTACCTGAACGAGGTGAACACCTTCCCGGGAATGACGCCCATTTCCATGTTTCCGAAAATGCTGCAGAACCACGGCCACGACTTCAATCAGTACCTGAGCAAACTGATCTACGCCGCGGTCAACGGCTAATTCCTACGACGCCTGCAACCACCCATCCTGCCGCGGCCGCGAAAACTGGCCGCGCAGGAACTCCATCTGGTCACCGCGAATCCGCACGCTGTTGATCAGCGCCAGGTACTCCGCCGCATTGGGCACAAACGGCAGTGCCAGCAAATCCATCTCGATATCCTGCAGCAGCCGGTTGCCCTTGTGCTGGTTGCAGCGGCGGCAGGCGGTGACCACGTTCTCCCACACGTCGCGGCCACCGCGGGAAACCGGGTGCACGTGGTCGCGGGTCAGTTCACTGATGTAGAAAACCTGACCACAGTAGAGGCAGGTGTGCTGGTCGCGGGCAAACAGGGCGCGGTTGGTTAGCGGTGGCCGGGTGCGCGGGCGCGCCATGCGATCGCCGCCACAGGCGATGATTGCCGCCAGGTCCAGCTTGGAGCGCTCGCCGCTGCGGTTGATTCCCCCGTGCACCGTCTGCACCACGCCGCCGAGGGTCCAGGTCACCAGCTCGCGCACATACAGACACGCCGCCTCTTCCCAGCTCAACCACTCCAGCGGCTGGCCCGCCAGATTCAGTCTCAGGATTTGCGCTTGCATGTATCCACCTCCCGTTTGGCTGTGTTTATCGGGGTATGAAAACGACAAAGCCCCGCGGCGGAACCGGCGGGGCTTTGCTGATTGAATTCGGTGTGCTGGGCGGAAATCCGGGAAAACTGGAGTCGATGAAGCCTTGACCACCAGTGCGGGCGTGGTGGCTGCGGGATCAGTGATTGCAGTCGTTGGTTACTGAATGCTTCATCCTCCGCGGTCGGCAGTTTTCGACCGGCTTGACCTGATTAAAGCGGAGAATTGTTACGATTTCCAGACAGCAGAGTGAATACTGTGCAGTTTTTCCGCGCGACAGAAGTGCGGCGGGGGTGGCGAAAAAATTTTGCGAGGGCAGAATGTAAAACACCGCCTGGGCAATCCGGCCCAAGCGGTGCGTCTCACAGGATGGTGCCTAATTCCTTTAGGCGGGCGGCTCGATCTCCAGTCCTTGGTGATCAGTCCCTTGCCGCGGTGCAGTCCCTTCGTCGTCCTTGCAATTACATTATGGTCGTTTGAGAAATATAGGGTAGTGGAGAAATGCTGAACTTGATGTAAGAGATGTCTTACAAGCATGTGATCACAGTCACACTTTGCCTGAACAGGATTTCAGGCGGGGGGTTGGCGCGTCGCACAACTGGTACCACTGTGCGACATTTAGCGCCCAACTATAGTTACTTTTGTTACGAGATCAAGGCAATCGTGAGAAGTCCGTCGAAAAAGGCGCTAACATTTTCCGCACTGGTGGCATTGCCCGCCATCGTCCTGCTGGCCGTGATATTTGCCGCGGTCGCGGGCTGGATCCCCGGGGTCAACGTGCCCTGGGGTCAGCTGCTGGGAGCCAGCACCGACAGGGAGACGGTCAGCGCCAAGCTGCAGGTCGCGCCGGGCTACCGCGTGGGCCTGTTCAGCAGCGATGTACCCAACGCCCGCTTTATGGCGGTCACCCGCAATGGCGACCTGCTGGTGTCACAGCCGAAACTCGGGCAGGTCAGCCTGCTCAGGGCCGACCGCGATGGCGACGGCGCCACCGATGAGCAGCGGGTACTGATTGACGGACTCCAGCGCCCCCACGGTCTCGCCCTGTACGAAGACTGGCTTTATATCGCCGAGAGCAACGCCGTCGGCCGCGTGCCCTTCGACCATTCCGACGGCCGCCTCGCCGGCCGCTACCAGAGAATCGTCACCGGCCTCGGCGACGACGGCAACCACTGGACCAAGACCATCGGCCTGGGGCCGGATGGCTGGATCTACCTGTCCAGCGGCTCCACCTGCAATGTGTGTATAGAGGAAGACCCCCGCCGCGCCAGCATCATGCGCTTTCGCCCGGACGGCAGCGATTTTGAAATCTACGCCAGCGGCCTGCGCAACAGCGTCGGCTTCGACTGGTCCCCCGGGGACGGCGCCCTCTACGCCACCGACAACGGCCGCGACTGGCTCGGCAACGACTTCCCCCCCTGCGAACTGAACCGCATCGAACAGGGCGGCTTCTACGGCTGGCCCTACGCCAACGGCCAGCGGGTACCGGACCCGGATTTCGGAGAGGGCAAAGGCGCAGCGATACAGAGCAAGATTGCCCGTTCGATCCCCCCGGTATTCGAATTCCGCGCCCACAACGCCCCCCTGGGCATGCGCTTCCTGCGCAGCCCGGAGCAGTCGGTCCACTACCGGGACGCGGCGCTGGTGGCACTGCACGGCTCCTGGAACCGGGACACCAAAGACGGCTACAAGGTGATCTCGCTGCACTGGGACGACCGCGGCCGCATCCGCGCCGGGGATTTTCTGTGGGGCTTTCTCGCGGATGATCGGGAAACGGTTCACGGCCGCCCGGTGGACATTGCCGAAGACGCCCGCGGCAACATCTATGTGTCCGACGACTACGCCGGGGCGATTTACCGGGTACAGCCCGGGCACGGCTCTGCTGGCGCTGGAGGCCCTGCTGGCGCCGATGGCGAAATCGCGCCGCGGCCGCGGATCAGCGCCCCGAAAAAGCCCCTGGCCATCGACACCAACGCGGCGAGACAGGGCGCACAGATTTTTGAGCGCCGGGACTGCGCCCGCTGCCACCGGCAACAGCTGCCGCTGGTAAACCTCAGCGAAAAGTACACCCTGAAGCAGCTGGCGGACTACTTCGACACCCCCACCCCGCCGATGCCGAACTACGGTTTCAGCAACAGCCAGAAGCGGGCCCTGGCCCACTTCCTGATGGAGCGGGAACTGCAGGCCCGGGGCAGCGACCCGCAAACCCGGGATTACCTGCAGTAAAATCCGCCGGCGCGCCAATTGACCACCTTACCGGCAGCGGCTAAGGTTGCCCCGCACTGCAGGAGACAACGCCATGGCCGCAAAGAAAAAAGCCGCTACTTTCGAGAGCGCACTGGAAGAACTGGAAGAGCTGGTGGAGCGTCTGGAAAGCGGCGACCTGCCCCTGGACGAGGCCCTCGCCGACTTCGAGCGCGGGGTCAAACTCACCCGCGAATGCCAGAAGAAACTCGCCAGCGCCGAGCAGAAAGTGAAAATCCTGATGGAGGAAAACGGCCAGGTTCAAGAGCTGCCGTTTGACACCGACGACGGGTTATCCGGAGATGCCGAGTAAGTGAGCACTTCCACCAGCGCAGCCATGGGGTCCCGGCTGCAGGAATTCCTGCGCACCGCCAGCGCGCGGGTCGAGCGCACCCTGGCAACCGCCTGCAACGAGCAACACCCGGCCACTACCCTCTTCTCCGCCATGGAATACGCCGCCCTCGGCCCCGGCAAACGCCTGCGCCCGGCCCTGGTGTACGCCTGTGCAGAGGCCATTAGAGGAGAAGATATCGCCAGCCGCTGCGACGAAGCCGCGGCAGCACTGGAATGTATCCACGCCTACTCCCTGGTACACGACGACCTGCCGGCGATGGACGACGACGACCTGCGCCGCGGCCGCCCCACCTGCCACATCCAGTACGACGAAGCCACCGCCATTCTCGCCGGTGATGCCCTGCAGACCCAGGCCTTTGAACTGCTGGCCGGCGCCGCACTGGACAGCGACCTCAAGGTAACCCTGATCGCGGAACTGGCCCGCGCCTCCGGCGCCCGCGGCATGGTCGGCGGACAGGCCATCGACATGGCCGCGGTCGATCGCGCCCTGACCCTGGCACAACTGGAGCAGATGCACCGCTACAAGACCGGCGCCCTGATCTCCGCCAGCGCCCGCATCGGCGCCCTGATCGGCGGCGCCAGCGCGCCCCAGCTGACCGCCATCACCCGCTATGCGGAGTCCATCGGCCTGGCATTCCAGGTGCAGGACGACATTCTCGATGTCACCGCCGACACCGAGACCCTGGGCAAGGCCCAGGGCGCCGACGCCGCCCGCAACAAGCCCACCTATGTATCCCTGCTCGGCCTCGACGGCGCCCGCGCCAAGGCGGACGAGCTGTATAGGGAAGCAACACAGGCCCTCGCCGAACTCGGCGGACACACCGAGGTGCTGCAGCAGCTGGCGGATTACATCGTCCACCGGGATCACTGACCCGGCGCTGCCAACAAGTAGTACAGAGGGTTAAATCGAAGCCAGAGCGGCCGGGGCGGCCCTTTGAAACCGTCGGCGACAGGACGTCGCCGCCGGAGCGCACAGGGATGTGTTCACAGCGTTTTCAAAGGGCCGCCCCGGGCGCTCTGGCGCCACTGGAGGCCAAAGCAGCGCTCCAGAACCCACAGGATGCAATCTCCCGCCTGTGGGCATACAATTCCCTACCATTATCAGTTGCAATTGATACTTTGGGCCGAATGCCGTGAATTGGCATCGAAAATCGCGCCCAAACGCCCGAATTCAGGACCCTAGATGTTCGACCAGATACCCCGCACGCGCCCGCATACGCCGCTGCTCGACCAGATCGACGACCCGGCCCAACTGCGCGCCCTGCCGGAAAAACAGTTGCCCGAGCTGGCGACCGAATTGCGTGAATACCTGCTGTACTGCGTAGGCCAGACCGGCGGTCACTTCGGCGCCGGCCTCGGCGTGGTGGAGCTCACCATCGCCCTGCACTACATCTACAACACCCCGGAAGACCGCCTGGTGTGGGATGTGGGCCACCAGACCTACCCGCACAAGATCCTAACCGGCCGCCGCGAGCAGATGCTCAGCATACGCCAGCAGGGCGGCCTGTCCGGCTTCCCCAAGCGCTCCGAAAGCCCCTACGACACCTTTGGAGTAGGCCACTCCAGCACCTCCATCAGCGCCGCCCTGGGCATGGCCGTAGGCTCCCCGGACGAGCGCAAGGTCGTGGCAGTGATTGGCGACGGCGCCATGACCGCCGGCATGGCCTTCGAGGCCCTCAACCACGCCGCGCACACCGGCAAGGACATGCTCGTCGTGCTGAACGACAACCGCATGTCCATCTCCAAGAACGTGGGCGGCCTCGCCACCTACTTCGCGCGGATCCTCGCCAGCAAGACCTACCTGAACATGCGCGAGGGCAGCCGCAAGGTGCTGTCCGCCATTCCCAAGGCCTGGCAGCTGGCGCGCCGCGCGGAAGAGCACGTGAAAGGCATGATCACCCCCGGCACCCTGTTCGAGGAGCTGGGCTTCAACTACGTGGGCCCGCTGGACGGCCACAACATGCAGGACCTGGTGCACACATTGCGCAACCTGCGCAACCAGCGCGGCCCGCAGTTGCTGCACATTGTCACCACCAAGGGCAAGGGCTTCGGCCCCGCGGAAGCGGACCCGGTGGGCTATCACGCATTGAACAAGCTGGAGCCGGAACCCAAGGTGCAGGTGGCGGTTTCCGGCAACGGCGAAAAGAAAAAGAAATCCCCCAAGTACCAGGATATCTTCGGCCAGTGGCTGTGCGACATGGCGGAGCAGGATGACAAGCTCATCGGCATCACCCCCGCGATGTGCGAGGGCTCCGGCATGGTGGATTTTGCCGAGCGCTTCCCCGAGCGTTTCCACGACGTGGCCATCGCCGAACAACACGCGGTCACCTTCGGCGCCGGCCTCGCCTGCGAGGGCCAGAAGCCGGTGGTCGCCATCTATTCCACCTTCCTGCAGCGCGGCTACGACCAGCTGGTGCACGACGTGGCGATCCAGGACCTGGACGTCACCTTCGCCATCGACCGCGCCGGTCTCGTCGGCGAAGACGGCCCCACCCACGCCGGCAGCTTCGATCTGACGTACATGCGCTGCCTGCCCAACATGGTGATCGCCGCCCCCAGCGACGAGAACGAGTGCCGCCAGCTGCTGTACACCGCCTACCAGCACCAGGGCCCCGCTGCCGTGCGCTACCCCCGCGGCACCGGCCCGGGCGTGGCCATCGAGAAAACAATGACCGCACTGCCGATCGGCAAGGGCCGCACCATTCGCGAGGGCAACAATGTCGCCATCCTGAATTTCGGCACTTTGATTGCCTCGGCACAGGCAGCGGCAGAAAAACTCAGTACCACCCTGGTGGACATGCGCTGGGTAAAACCCCTGGACGAGGCGCTGATCGACCAGCTCGCCGACAGCCACAACCTGCTGGTCACCGTGGAAGAAAACACCATTGCCGGCGGCGCCGGCAGCGCGGTATCCGAATACCTGAACCGCCGCGCCACCCCGGTGCCCCTGTTGCAACTGGGATTGCCGGACAGGATCATTGAACACGGCAAGCATCCGCAACTGCTGGCAGAAATCGGGCTGGATGCGGACGGCATCGAGGAACAGATTCGCAAGCGCCTCGAAGCCATGAACAAAAACGACAATTCAAATTTCAGCGGCCAGGCGGCCGCGCTTTAAAGTAACAACTAAAACTTCGCGGACCTGATCAAAGTGCAGGATTATTCGCGAAGGCTGAGTACTGGGGATTCGTTTTCGAAAGCGTCGGCAACAGGGATGTTGCCGACGCAGCGCCCAGGGATGGGTTCACAGCGGTTTCGAAAACGAATCCCCAGTGCTCAGCCGCCACCGGCCCCGCTTCACAGGGACCACTCCCCCAAATAAAAAACAGAGACAGGAAGTACAATGTCCCTCACAAAGCCTTTCAAAAAAATCCTGAACTCTAAGCTCACCTGTCTGGCCGCCGCACTGATGGCCGCGAGCATGAGCACCCAGGCCATGGACCACAAAGCCTTCAAAAAGGCCATGGATGCACTCCCCAAAGACGATCCCAGTGCCGAACTGGTCGCCCTGGAAGACCTGCGCTACCGCTGGTTGATGGAAAGCTACCCAGAATCCGCCACCTACCGCGGCTACCCCGGCGTAGACCAGAACTGGACCGATCAATCCACCAACGGCATCGAACGCCGCAAGGGCCAGACCCGTATCCTGCTCGCCGCCAGCCGCCAGCTCGACAAAGACGCCCTCAGCGAAGCCGAGCAACTGGACTATCAGTTGCTGTACCAGGACCTGCTGCTCGACGTAAAAGGTTACCAGTTCCCGGACCACCTGCTGCCGGTCAACCACATGAGCGGAATCCAGCGCAATGTGCCGGCCGTACTGAACACCATGAGCAAGCGCACCGGTGCCGACTATGAAAATATCCTCGCGCGCCTGGACAAACTGCCGGAACTGATCGAGCAGACCCAAAGGCTGATGGAACAGGGCATGGAGCAGAAGCTCACCCCGCCGCAGATCACCCTGCGCGACCTGCCCGGCCAGATCCGCGCGTTGATTCCGGCGGATCCCAAACAGAGCCCGCTACTGAAAGCCTTCAATGACATGCCGGCCAGTATTTCCGCTTCCCAGCAGAACCGCCTGCGCAGCCGCGCACAAAATATCTACCAGAAATCCCTGGTACCAGCGTGGCAGGATTTTGCCGAGTTTGTGGAGCGCGAATACATTCCCAACGCGACCACTGAAACCGCGTTCACCAAAAATCCGGATGGTATCCGCTGGTATGCGCAGAAGGTGCGCGAGGAAACCACCACGGACCTGAGCCCGGAGGAAATTCACCGCATCGGCCTGGAAGAAGTGCGCCGTATCCGCGGTGAGATGGATGCGATCATCAAGAAGACCGGGTTCACCGGCGACTTCAAGGCATTCACCGAGTTCCTGCGCACGGATCCGCAGTTTTATTACGAAAACAAAGAAGATCTGCTGAAAAATTATCGCGATATCGCCAAGCGTATCGATGGTGAATTGCCGGCGCTGTTCGGCACCCTGCCGCGCCTGCCGTACGGGGTCAATCCGATTCCGGCCTATTCGGAGA
>Ga0207814_100123_pt1 | contig 71314 bp, 73 predicted proteins | sample TtaePargueraPR_7_FD_187755 | JGI IMG/M metagenome (GOLD analysis project Ga0207814, IMG submission 187755) | Aerobic enrichment media microbial communities from Bioluminiscent Bay, La Parguera, Puerto Rico - Tt and P1 (2) (SPAdes) | ecosystem: Environmental > Aquatic > Marine > Unclassified ... | reverse complement strand
AGCGACTGTGAGATCCATGCTGTACCTGGCTGCCCTCCACGCCAGCCGATACGCACCTGACTTCTCCGCCTACCGGAAAAGGCTCCAAAATGCAGGCAAGTGCATCAAGATCACGCTCGTCGCTGCAGCCCGCAAGCTGCTCACCACACTAAACGCAATGATCAGAACCCAGACCGACTACGCCAACCCAGCTCCAAGCTGAATACAGTTGCCAGTGGACCGGTTTTAGGTGAGAACGCCATGAGAGCTAGCCTCGTGTAGCAAGAAGCTCATCGCCTAACCGCCAATTCATCCTATGGCGCGCGCTCGGACGTCGCGGCCAGTTGTCCGCGACACCGCTCCTCAAATCTCCGCCTGCTTTTCAACCTCGGGAGCGGCAGGGGCAATTGTTACGCCTGCCTTCTCCAGGGCCGCCCGAACTGCTGCCGCCAATTCGACCGCCCCGGGCGTATCCCCATGCAGGCAGATCGACCGTGCCGAGGATTTTACCACCGTGCCATCAATGGCCAGGATCTCGCCGGCCTGTGCGAGCCTCAGACAGCGATCGATGACCTGTTGGGGGTCGTCGATGACAGAGCCCTCTTGTTGTCGCGACACAAGCAGGCCCTCTGCAGTATAGGCCCTGTCCGCATAGGCCTCCCGGATGAGAGGCAGACCGACAGCCTTGGCCGCCCGTACCTGTTGGCTGTTGTCGAGCGCCAGCACAGCCATGTCGGGGTCCATGGCCTGAATAGCGGCAAAGATGCCAACGGCCAGGGCAAGCTCTTCGGCCGTCTGGTTGGCCAGCGCGCCATGCAGCTTCACATAGGACAGCGGCACCGCCACCTCGTCGGCGATGTGGCGCACCAAGATGAGCTGTCCCCTGATCTGTCCCAGCACCTGGTCGAGCGGCATAACCACCCGGAAGCGGCCGAAACGCTTGGGATCTGCATAGCCTGGATGAGCCCCCGCCATAACCCCATTTGCCTTGCAGGCCTCGAGTATTCTCCGGATAGTCGCCGCATCGCCCGCATGCCCCCCACAGGCAATCGAGGCACTGGAGACGATCTGCAACAAGTCATCATCCGTGCCCATGCCTTCGCCCAAATCAGCGTTGAGGTCGATGCTGGTCATGATGAGCGGCTCCGCAACAGGCGGTGGGCATGCTCCACGCTCACCGGCGCAAAGGCAACAGCTTCGCCGGGACGAATCTGCGCAAAGCGATCGAAATCTGCCGAGATGACCGTGCCTATGCGCGGGTAGCCGCCGGTCGGCTGATGGTCCCGCATCAGCACGATCGGCGTGCCGTCGCCAAGTATCTGAATATCGCCCGGGAGGATTGGATCGGACACCAGCGACAAGACGCCGGAATCCGCAAAAACGCCCCCTTCGTCGATCAGCCTGACGCCCATGCGATCCATCATCGACGACACCTGGAACTGACCGTCCACAAAGCGCTGCCGCACCTCTGGCGAGAACACGTCGGCATGGATGCCCCAAACGAACCGTACGGGCCCGATGGTTGGTTCTTCCGGCATGGGCTTGGGCAGCTTCCTGCTTGCCGGGCCGGAAAACGACAATTGGTCACCCGCTTGAAGGGCCCGTCCATCCAGACCACCGATTCTGGCTCGCGTGCTTGTGGCTCTGCTGCCAAGAACCAATGGCAGGTTCAGCTGACTGCCAAAGCGCAGATAGCCATAATTGCCCCATGCACCGGGACTGATGTCGATCTCATCGCCCGCCCTCATAGCTGCGCAACCCGGCCACTTGAGTGCAAGACCGTTGAGATGCACGGCGAAGTCGCCACCGGCCCAACCCAGAGATAGTTCTCCCGCCTCCATCCGCAGCGTGAGGCCGGCACGCGTGAACTCGATCCCGGCCCCATCATCGGCACCGGCCAGCGCTCCAGCCAGATCGAAGGCATCATTGTCCATCGGCCCTGAGGCACTGATTCCATGGGCCAACCGGCCGAAACGGCCCTGCTCCTGCACCGTGCAGAGGGGCCCGGCGCGCACAACGCGTAATAAGGCGGTCAATGGATAGCCTCGAATATCACGCGGTCTCCCGCCTGTAGCCGTGTTGGCGGCTCTGCACTGGCATCAAAATTGCGAAACTGGGTGTGTCCGATGACATGCCAGCCAGTGGGGATTTCCGTCGCGGCAATGGCGGTCTGCCCGGCAGCGAATAATACGCTGCCCGCTGGGACGCGCGGACGGACGGTTGTGCGGCGCGGGAGGATCAAACGCGCGCCATGAAACCCGCAATAGACAAAGCCGGGTGCAAACCCGGTGGCCAGGACGCGCAATTCAGAATCGTTGTGCATCTGGACAAAATCTTCCGGACGCACCCCCAGGGTCATCGCCACCTCGACGAGATCCGGCCCGTCGAAATGCACGGCGATCCGATGTGACCGCGTAGATTCCCACGAGGCCTCACCTGACCATCGCAGCGCCAATTCGCCAGAGAGCCGTATCCGATCGGTCACCGCCGGGTCATAGCGCACCAGCACCGAAACCAAGCTCGGCACTACTTCCACCACGCCGGCGATGGCATCGGTCTCCAGCTGGGCGGCAAATGCCAAGGCCGCCCGATTGGCGACGTCGTCCAGGCTTTTGCCAAACCGTACAAGCAGTGCCGCATCGCCCAAAGGAGCGATTTCAGGCTTTATTTGCCTTCGGGCAAGCGGTCCATGGGCGGCTGTTTTCGGTGATTGTTCCATCGGGGATGCAGTCGTTCAGATCGGACCGCATCCCGTCAAGGGTTCACACCACACGCCCCGCAACAAAGCACTGCGGCAGGCTATCGTTCAAAACGCGGAGTCATGTTTCAATTGGGGTCGCGACCCTCCTGCTCAACCACCGCCTCGAACAGGGTGCGGGCCTGCCCTGCCCCGATGGCCTCAATGGCCACGGCAGCAATGGCTGCAAACAGCTCCGCAATTTCCTGGGGATCGGTGATTTCGGCGTCGTCTTCGTCGGCGTCGGCGTTGATCAAGGTGAACATGAGTAACGCGCCTCCACACTGAAGCGGGATGCGGAAGTAGGGAGACGGTTTCCGCAGAAGCCCGCGACCACAATAGTCTGGAACCAGACTGGCTCCAGACGAGCCTACGAGTATCAGTGTGCTTCGATTCCGTTACTGCTTAAATAACACAATGTTCTGGCATCGGGCAGAACCGCCCTTGCCCACAATGTCAGCCTCGCTTACGCTTCGCCCGCTTTCACGAAATTGTCGCACAGATGAGAAACGCAAGTTCTCGCAGGCGGTTGCCGGAATTCAGCGTGCATTCCGCAATCAGGACGATTCGTCCTCCAAACGCTCAAGATAGGCCTCGATATCGTCCAGGCTCGCTGAAAATGGCTTGGGAACGTCGCCATAGACAATCCTGAAGCTCTCATCCTCGCGTATGGCGTGCCCGCCGGGCTGGCCCAGCGTCTTGATCTTGTCCGATGTGAGGATGGTCAATCCGTGCCGCGCGGCAACCCGTTTCATGCGCCGCATGCGCGAAGCATCAAATTCCTTGCGGCTCATGGTGTGCTTCCCGAAGCCAGCGCGCCAGGGCCGGAGGGGCGGCAGCGCGCAAACAAAAATGGCGGGCAGGGAGGGATTCGAACCCCCGGAAGGCTTGCACCTTCGCCGGTTTTCAAGACCGGAGCAATCAACCGCTCTGCCACCTGCCCGTGACCTGAGCCTTTAGCGGCGACGGCGGGCGCTGTCCAGCCCCGCCGCCTCGCCAGTGTTATGGCAACAACACAACCGACCCGGTTGTTTCCCGCCCTTCAAGGGCGCGATGGGCCTCGGCAACGTCAGCCAGGGTATAGGTCCGGCCGATCTCGACCTTGATGTCGCCCGCACGCACCGCCTCGAACAGGGCCTTCGCCCCCTCCAGCAGGTATTCGCGACTCGGAAAGTAGTGTGTGCCGGTTGGCCGGGTAACAAAGAGCGATCCCTTGCGCGCCAGGATACCGAGATCTGGCACACTCACCGGCCCCGAGGCATTGCCGAAGCTGACCAGCAGGCCGCGCGGACGGAGGCAATCAAGTGACCCCTCAAATGTCGACTTGCCGACCCCGTCATAAACGACATCGACACCCTTGCCACCGGTAAACTCCCGGACCAGAGCCGGGAAGTCTTCGATGCTGTAGTCAATGACATGATGACAGCCATGATCGAGTGCCTTCTGCACCTTCTCCGCGCTGCCTGCTGTTCCAATCACTGTTGCGCCCAGCGCCCGTGCCCATTGTGTTGCAATCAGGCCTGTCCCGCCGGCAGCGGCATGCCACAGAATGGTCTCGCCAGATTGAACAGGCCAGGTCTTGAACAGCAGATAATAGGCCGTCAGCCCCTTGAGGAGGAGGGCGGCAGCGGTCTGATCATCCACCCCGTCGGGGATGGGAACGAGCTTTTGCACCGGCATCAGCCGCTCATCCGCATAGGCGCCGGGCGTGCCCTGGTAGCAGACCCGGTCGCCAACCTTGACCTCGGTCACGCCTTCGCCGACGGCGATGACCTCGCCTGCCCCCTCATTGCCACCCACGAATGGAAGATTTTGGGGATAGAGGCCTGAGCGCTGATAGGTATCGATGAAATTGAGGCCGATGGCCGTCTGCCGCAGGCGGACCTGACCGGGTCCCGGTTCACCGACATCCCAGTCCTCTATGGACAATACATCGGGTCCGCCGGTTTGATTGATGGCGACTACTCTGGTCATTTGGGAGTCCTGGGCTTCCTTGGTGCCGATTTCGGGCGCGATTGCGACCGGTTGGCGCTTGTCGATTTGGGGCGCGGCTTGGGAGGCGTCGTCGATGCCGTCGGTGCCACCGAAACCGGCGCAGCTCCGCCAATGGCTGCAATGGCCGCAGAGGCCGATACGGAACCCGTATCACCTGTGAATGGCGTGAACTCCACCGCGTGCTTCTTGCCCCCTGCCGCTTTCTCTTTGCGGCCCTTGGCAAAGATGTTGATGGCTTCCACCAGCACCGAGAAGGCCATGGCAGAATAGATATAGCCCTTGGGAATGTGGAAACCCAGGCCATCGGCGACCAGCGTCACGCCGATCAGCAGCAGGAACGCCAGGGCCAGCATCTTGGTTGTCGGATGGTCAGCAACGAACTTGGCAATCGGACCCGAAGCAAAGAACATCACAGCCACGGCCACGAGCACGGCAGCGACCATGACGACCACCTGGTCGGCCGGCACCATGCCCACAGCGGTGATGATCGAATCGATCGAAAACACCATGTCGATGACAACGATCTGCACCAGGATGGCCTGCAGGCTGGCCTTGGCGCCTTCCATCAGGCCCACTTCGTGCGGCTCCTCGATCGCCGCATGCATCTCGTGCGTCGCCTTGTAGATCAGGAAACCACCGCCGGCGATCAGGATGATGTCCTTCCACGAGAAACCGTGGCCGAACGCCTCGAATACCGGTTCCTTGAGCTGCACGATCACGCTGATCAGCAGCAGCAGCACGATCCGGAACACCAGTGCCAGCCCGATGCCGAGCTTGCGGGCAAACTCCGCCTGCTCCCGCGGCAAGCGCGAGACCAACACCGAAATGAAGACGATATTGTCGATACCCAGCACGATCTCCATGACCGTCAAGGTGGCAAAGGCAATCCACACATTGGGATCGGCCAGAAGTTCAAGCATCAAGAGCTCCGGTCAACAAATGAGAGAGTGGGCGCCAATCTAGAGCGGTCATGCTCCAGGGTGAAGGTCGCGTAAGGAGTTTTTCCATGTCTGCGTCATCAAGCCGAATGCCCTTCTCCTTGCAGCGCTGGTATCTCCACAATGGCCGGTGCTAGGCTCCGGTTCCGTACCCCAACGAGTGCAAATCCATGGAAGCCTTCTCCCCGCTCACTGCCACCCTGGGAGGCATATTGATTGGTCTCGCCTCAGCCGTGCTCTGGCTTGGCAATGGCCGCATTGCCGGCATCTCCGGAATTTTTGGCCAATTGCTACCACCCGCCCAGACTGTGGTTTGGCGCCTGGTATTTCTGGTTGCCCTGGTGGCGGCCACGGCCCTGACGGCGCTCGCATTCCCGCAGATCGGCGTCGGCGGCGCGGAGCCGGCACAGCTTGCCGCTCCGCCCGCCGCATGGTCCATCCCCACGCCGGTCTGGATCGCGATCGCCGGCCTGTTGACGGGCATTGGGACCAAGATCGGCAATGGTTGCACCTCGGGGCATGGGGTCTGCGGCTTGGCGCGACTTTCGCTGCGCTCGCTCGTCGCGGTCATCGTGTTCTTCTCGGTGGCCATCCTCACCGTCACCATTACGGGGATTGTCTGATGGCTGTGCTTCGATTGCCCTATCTGGCCACAGCGGCAGTGAGTGGCGCCCTCTTCGGAGCCGGCCTCTACGTCTCGCAGATGGTGGACCCGCTCAAGGTCCTGCGCTTTCTCGATTTCACCGCCATCCCCACTGGCGGCTGGGATCCAAGCCTGGCCTTTGTCATTGTCCCCGCCATTCTGGTCATGTTCGTTGCCGTGCGGCTCGGGCGGCAACGTCCTGCCCCGCTTTTCGACACCAGCTTCCATGAGCCTGAATACAGGAAAATAGACGGTCGCCTTGTCGGTGGCGCAGCCCTGTTCGGCCTGGGTTGGGGCATGTCAGGCATCTGCCCTGGCCCCGCCATATCCTTGGTCGCCTTTCAGCCTGATGGTCTCTGGTTGTTTCTGGCGGCCATGTTCGCCGGTTCGCTGGCAGGCAGCGTGATCCTGCCCAGCGGTCACAATCGTCGCCTCGCGGACGCTGCGCGATGAACAAGGATGCCGATATCATTGTCGTGGGCGGGGGCCTGGCCGGCGTCGCAGCGGCGGTAGCCCTGGCCAGGGCCGGGCAAAGCGTGATCCACTTGGCCCCCCCTGCCCCTCCAGACCGGCGCACCTCGGCCTTGATGATGCCCAGCGTCGATTTCCTGAAGGCGTCGGGACTTGTGGACGATCCGGCGGCCATTGGCCATCCGCTCTCGGCCATCCGGATCATCGATGCAACAAACCGCCTCATTCGCGCGCCCGAAACGCTGTTTGACGCGAGCGAGGCTGGTCTCCCCACCTTCGGCTGGAATTTCCCCAACACCGCCCTTCTGGCCCGGTTTCAGGCTGCCGCGCCCGCTCGCGGCCTGGAAACCCGCAACCACGCCGTTACCGGATGGCGACAGGAGGACGAACTCGGGGTCGTTACACTGGACAATGGCAGCGAACTTGCAGCACCCCTCATCGTTGCGGCCGATGGCAAGAAGTCCACGCTCCGCTCCGCGGCCGGCATCAAGGCGCGCGAGCATCATTTCGCTGAGGCCGCCCTTGTTTGTGACCTGGAATTGGCGCGGCCTCTGGGGAGCACATCGGTGGAGTTTCATTACCCCCATGGGCCATTCACCCTGGTCCCCGCTGGCGGGACAAAAGCCAACCTGGTCTGGATCGACGAAGAACCCCTGCTGCGCCAGACTCAAGCAGGCGGGCCCGAAGCCCTGCTCGCGGCCCTGAGGGAGCGATCACAACGCCTGTTTGGCGCCCCCCAATTGGCGTCTCCAAGCTTTGTGTTCCCATTGTCGTCGCTAACCGTCGATACCGCCGGCAAGGAAAGCCTCGTCCTGGTCGGGGAAGCAGCGCACGCCTTCCCGCCGATTGGCGCACAAGGGCTCAATCTGGGTCTTCGCGACGTCGCTGATCTCCTGGAGGCGGTCAACGCCGCAGACGGGGGCGACCAGGGACGGGGCCACATCGTCAGCGCCGACTACGCGCGCCGCCGCGCGGCCGATTTGGCGCGCACCGGTAGCATGGTTGATACGCTGTTCCGGTCCCTTTTGGCCGATATGGTGCCGAGCCAGGCCGCCCGCGCGGCTGGCCTCTGGGCATTGAAGCTGCTGCCACCATTGCGGCGTCAGGCTTTTGCGCTGGGAATGGGCGCGCGGCGCTAGCCAACAAAAAGGGCGCGGTCTCCCGCGCCCTCCAAAATTGCCATTAGCGGCTGCTTACTGAGCCGGGGCCTCTTCAGTCGGGGCCTGGTCGCCGGCCGGAGCCGCTGCACCTTCACCCGAAAGCTGCTGGCGCAACTGCTCGGCCCGGTCCTGAAGCACCTGTTCGAGCGCGTTCTCACCCGATTCCTGCTGCTGCAGCTGCTCGAAGGACAGGGCAGCATCGCTGTCGTAGGTGGCGGTGAAGCCCGCCAGGTCGATCTCGATCGACAGATCCTGGTTCTGCCGGTTCTTGGCAGTCAGAGTCAGCTTGGCGCCGCGCTTGAGCGAATTGACGTATTGCTCGTTGATGACCAGCTGGGTCGAACACGATTGCACGTCACACAACATATAGGGCACGCGAACCGGCTTGGCATTGTCGATCTGCCAGGTGAGGCCGAAGGGCAGCAGCACCCCGAGCGGCACTGCAGCCACTGCCAGCAGGCGGCTTTCCTGGCCCGGATCGTCGCGCAAGAGGAACGAGCCGAGGAACTGGCCATTGGCCAGCACTACCTGACGCATCAGGCAGGCCTTCTGGCCATCGGGAAGCGGGTCACAAACCTTGAGCCAGTTCTGCGAGGCCAGGCTATCGACGGCGGCAGCGACCTCATCGGTCGCCGAACCTTCGGCAGGCGCAGCCTCTTCGGCAGCCGGCGTTTCGGTCGTCGCTTCCTGCGCAATAGTCGCAATCGGGGACAGCATCAGTGCGGCCACCGCAACACTGGCGACGAGGGGTTTCCTGAAAATCATAGAATGTCCTTGCCTTCCTTGGCGGTCCCGGCGGCGCCTGGCCGCCATGAAATTCGAACTGCCCTTCAAGGGCGCAAATCGGGCAATAACATGACCGATAGGCCTTGCCAAAACATTATGCGCGCCATCGTGGATGTGGGGCCACTCAACCCACCGATTCCGCCAGTTTTGCGAGCTTTGAGAGTATTGCAGCAGTGCCCTTGAGACGCTGCTCGGGGGTCGGCCAGTTACGCGCGAACACAAGTTTCTGATCGGGCTTGATGCGCACCTGGTTGCCCGGATCGCTCACCAGCTTCACAAGGCCGGCCGGATTTGGGAACTCGTTCTTGCGAAGGCTGATGACCGCGCCCTTCGGGCCAGCATCGACCTTTTCGACATTGGCCTGCCGGCAAAGCGACTTGACCAGAATGATCTTGAGAAGGGCCTCGACCTCTTCTGGAAGCGGCCCGAACCGGTCAATCAGCTCGGCGCCCGCCGCATCAATGTCCCGCACATCATTGAGATCACCCAGCTTGCGGTAAAGCTGCATGCGCAATTGCAGGTCAGGCACATAGTGCTCCGGAATCATCACCGGCATGCCCAGCGAAATCTGCGGGCTCCATTCGTTGCGGTCCTCGTATTCCTCCTCGCCCGATTTGAGGCTGGCAACCGCCTCCTCGAGCATGGCCTGATAGAGCTCGTAGCCCACCTCACGAATATGACCGGACTGTTCGTCGCCCAGAAGGTTACCGGCGCCCCGAATATCAAGGTCATGGCTGGCCAGCTGGAACCCGGCCCCCAGACTTTCAAGGGACTGCAACACACCCAGACGCCGTTCGGCCGTATCGGTCAGCTTGCGGTCGGGTGGGACCGTAAACAGGGCATAGGCGCGCTGCTTGGAGCGACCGATGCGCCCGCGGATCTGATAGAGCTGCGCCAGGCCGAACTGATCGGCCCGATGCACAATCAGCGTATTGGCATTGGGGATGTCGAGGCCGGACTCAACGATTGTCGTGGCCAGCAGCACATCGAACTTGTTGTCGTAGAAGGCATTCATGATGTCGTCGAGTTCACCCGGCGGCATCTGCCCATTGGCAACCACGAACGACACTTCCGGCACTTGTTGCCGCAGGAATTCGGCAATGTCGGGCTGGTCCTTGATCCTGGGCACGACATAGAAGCTCTGCCCTCCGCGATACTTCTCGCGCAGAAGCGCCTCGCGGATCGAGAGTGGATCGAACGGCGAAATGAATGTGCGGATGGCCAGCCGGTCCACTGGCGGCGTCGCCAGGAGCGACAGGTCGCGCACGCCCGTCAGCGCCAGCTGCAGGGTCCGCGGGATTGGTGTCGCGGTCAGCGTCAGCACATGCACATTGGCCTTGAGCTCTTTCAGGCGCTCCTTGTGGCCGACGCCGAAATGCTGCTCTTCATCGATCACCAGCAGGCCGAGATCCTTGAACTTGATCGATTTGCTCAGAAGGGCATGCGTGCCCACCACGATATCGACCTGCCCATCGGCAAGCCCGTCCTTGGTCGCCTTGAGTTCGGCGGCAGGAACCATGCGTGAGGCATGCCGCACGCGCACCGGCAGTCCGTTGAAGCGCTCTGAGAAGGTCTTGAAATGTTGACGCGCCAGAAGCGTCGTCGGCACAACGACCGCCACCTGCTTGCCACTCAAGGCCACTGCGAACGCCGCCCGCAAGGCCACTTCGGTCTTGCCGAAGCCCACATCGCCGCAAACCAGCCTGTCCATGACCTTTCCGGAAGAAATGTCATCGAACACGGCCTCGATGGCATTGAGCTGGTCTTCGGTCTCCTCATAGGGGAAACGCGCAGCAAATTCGTCATAGGCCCCGCTGTTGATGTCGACAACATCGGCCTTGGTGAGCAGCCGCTGAGCCGCCAGCTTGATCAGCTGCTCCGCCATATCGCGGATGCGCTTCTTGAGCTTGCCCTTCTTTGCCTGCCAGGCCATGCCGCCCAGCTTGTCCAGCGTTACCGAAGCGTCGTCGGACCCGTAGCGCGTGAGCAGTTCGATGTTCTCGACGGGCAGGTAAAGCTTGGTGTCGCCAGCATATTGCAGTTCGACACATTCATGCGGCGCCCCGCCCGCCTCAATGACCTTGAGACCGATAAAGCGGCCGATGCCGTGATCGACATGTACGACCAGGTCACCTTCGCTCAGGCTCGCGGCTTCCGTCAGCGCATCGGAGGCCTTCTTCTTGCGCTGCGGCCTGAGAATGCGCTCGCCCAGAATGTCCTGTTCGGACAGAACCAGCAGGTCCCGGGTCTCGAACCCGGTTTCGAGCGGCAGAACCACCAGCGACGTCGTTGCCGCACTGGTCGATTCCGCATCCCGCCAGTTCTCCGCCAGCCGCGGGTGAGTCAGGCCGTGGTCTTTGAGCACCTGGGCCATGCGGTCGCGCGTACCGGCACTCCAGCAGGCGATGACGGCACGGCGCCCTTCACGGCGTTCCGCCAGGAGCCGATCGACGACGGCCTGGAACAGATTGACGTCCGATGCCGCCCGCTCGGCTGCAAAACTTGGCGCAATGCGACCGCCTGCATCGTCCCCACCAGCCGCTTCGGAGGCAATGAAGGGCGATAGCCTGACCACCGATGCCCCCGCCAGGCTCGTGGGGGCAACATCCAGATCATAGAGGAGATCAGGCTTGATCGGCTTGTATGGAGCCCCTGCCCCCGCCACTATGGGCGCCTGCCGGGCCGCTTCGCGGGCATCGTAATAGTCCCGGATTTGCTCGGCCCGCTCGGCAAAGGCCTCGGCAACCTGATCATCGAACACGAAGGGGGCGTCACCCACATAGTCCGCCAGCCGGTCCATGTGGTCGTAGAAGAATGGCAGCCAGTGTTCCGTACCCGAATAGCGGGATCCACCGCTCACCGTTGCATAGAGCGTATCGTCCACCGTGTTGCCACCAAAGGCTGCGGTGTAGTTCTGCCGAAAGCGGCGAATGGTCTCCTCGTTAAGGACGACCTCGCTCATAGGTGTCAGATCGACGCGCTTGAGCGTTCCAGTAGTCCGCTGGCTATCCGGATCAAATGTACGGATGGATTCGAGCTGGCTACCGAAAAAATCGAAACGCAGAGGCGATTCCGATCCTGCAGGGAACAGGTCGACCAACCCGCCACGCACCGCAAACTCACCGCTTTCCCGCACTGTGGGCACGCGCAGATAGCCATTGTTTGCAGCCCAGGCGATCAGCTTGTTGCTATCCACCACGCGGCCAACCACGGCCGAAAAGCTCATCGTCTCGACCAGATCGCGCGGCGGCAGCTTCTGGATCAACGCATTGACTGCCGTCAGCACGACGGCGCCCTTGGCTCCGCTGGTCAGAGCGGCCAGGGCATTCATGCGCGCTGCAATCGTCACGGTATTGGGCGAAACCCGGTCATATGGCAGGCAGTCCCAGGCCGGCAGCGTCAGAATGGTGTGGCCGGGCAGAATAGCGCCCAAAATCTCCGCCATGCGCTGCATGCGACGCCCGTCGCGCGCCACAAACACCAGACTGGCAACATCTTCCGGCGCATCCTTCAGGCGCTGCTCGACCAGCCGGGCCAGCACCATGGGCTGCATCCCATCGGGCACGTTGGAGATCGTGCGCACCTGCGGGGCAATGCCGGCCAATTCGTTCATCGTTCGATCCGGGCTTGATGGTCAGCAATCACCATCGCGAGAAACTCGGCATCCACATGCGCCGGCGGTTCTTCCTGCCGCATCACCCATTTGAGCAATGGCGGGTCTTCCTCATTCATGAGCGTTTCCAGCCGGTCCAGTTCGTCAGGGCCGAAGCCGTCCACATTGGCATCGGCAAATGGGCCCAGGATCAGGTCCATCTCCTTGGTCCCCCGATGCCAGGCGCGGTAGCGCAAGCGCTTGCGCCGAATGGCAATATCTTCACCGGCCGTCATTTGACACCCATGATTGAAAAATGTTCGCGATTTGGACGCGTTCTTACGCGCAAAGGCGAGCCTTGTCACGGCGCCAATACGGCTCTGACCTGGACTGCGGTGCGGCTAAGTCACCATCAGCCAGACCAGATAAAGCGCTCCAAGCAGCAATATCCAGCTGGCGGCCGCCAATGCCGCAATAACGAGAAGCCGCCGCCGGCGAAACCGGCGCCTGCGCTCACTTGCCGGTAGGGCTCCGGCGAGCTCTGTGTTGTCGGGCAATTTGCCCTCCTCCCGGGAACTTAAGTTCCTCTATGGACAATTACTGAACCTGGACCCTTAGTTCGGCAAGCGTTTTTTGTGACAGTTCTGTAGCCTGCCCTGTCATGACGGTCCGCGCCAACTAAGATGGCGTGAGGAGACGAATCGTGAGCAGGCCAGAAGCCCTTCAACCCCTGTTTCGGTCGCTGCACGCCATCAAAGGCGTGGGGGACAAGCTGGCTGCGCTGTTGACCCGCTTTTTCGGCGCGCCCGAAGGGCAGGAAGCAGTGGTGCTGGATGTGCTCATGCACATGCCCTCGGGCGTTGTCGATCGCCGCCGTCAGGTGGGCATCGCCGAAGCCTACCTCAATCAGATCGTCACTCTGCGCCTGCACATCGACCGGCACCAACCACCGCCTCGCGGCAAACCTCACATACCGCACCGCGTTTTCGCCCACGACGAGACCGGAGACATACAGCTGGTATTCTTCCGCGCCCAGGGAGGCTGGATCGAGCGTAGCCTGCCGGTCGGGGAGGAACGCTATGTTTCCGGCCAGATCGGCTTTTTCAATGGCGAGAAGCAGATCACCCACCCTGACTACATCGTGGAACCGGCTAATTTCGCCGCCCTGCCCCTGGTTGAGCCAGTCTATCCGCTCACCAATGGCCTCAGCTCCAAAGCGCTCGCCAAGCTGGTGCGGCAAGCCGTTGATGCCATTCCCGAACTACCCGAATGGATTGCCAGTGACACCATGGCCACGCGCAATTGGCCGCGCTTTGCCGAAGCGATGCGCATGGCACACCTGCCTGAGGACCCGGAGCAGACGCAATTGTGGTCCCCCGCGCGGCAAAGACTTGCCTATGACGAGTACCTGGCGGGGCAGATCACCCTGCAGCTTGTGCGCTCCAGCATGGTTTCGGCACGAGGCGTTTCGCGGTCCTTCACAGGTGAGCTGGCCTCTCGGCTGGCCGCGGCGCTCCCCTTTGCCCTCACAGCGGGCCAGCAACAGGCCCTGGAGGAGATCCGGGCCGATCTCATGGCGCCCGACCGCATGTCGCGCCTGCTCCAGGGTGATGTCGGCTCGGGCAAGACCGTGGTCGCCCTAATGGCCATGGCCGCCATGGCCGAAAGCGGCGCCCAGTCCACGCTCATGGCCCCCACCGAACTCCTCGCTTCGCAGCACTTCCGGACCATTCAACCGCTATGCGAGGCTGCGGGGCTGAATTGCGCCCTCCTCACCGGCAAGATGTCCGCCGCTGACCGACGCAGCATTCTCGCTGGCCTGGCGGACGGCACGATCGCGATCGCCGTTGGCACCCACGCCCTGTTCCAGTCCGACATCACCTTCGCCAATCTCGGCCTGACCGTTGTCGACGAACAACACCGTTTCGGCGTCCACCAGCGCTTGGCGCTGTCTGACAAAGGGCGTCACACCGACCTGCTGGTCATGACGGCGACACCCATTCCCCGCACGCTCGTCCTTACTCACTTTGGCGACATGGCCGTCAGCGTACTTCGCGAAAAACCACGCGGTCGCCAACCGATCGACACTGCAGTGATGTCGATCAACGACTACTCTCGCGTCGTCTCACGCCTGCAATCGCGGCTATCCGAGGGCGCCCAGGCCTATTGGGTGTGTCCCCTTGTGGAGGAAAGCGAAACGCTCGAAGTGGTATCAGCCGAAGACCGCTTCGCAGAACTTCGCAAGGTGTTCGGCGACCAGGTCGCGCTGGTCCACGGACGCATGTCCGCCGCACCCAAGCAAGAGGTCATGCAGCGTTTCAAGGCCGATGAGATCAAATTGCTGGTCGCTACGACGGTGATCGAGGTCGGGGTGGATGTGCCCAATGCAACCATCATGATCATCGAGCATGCCGAACGCTTCGGCCTGGCCCAATTGCACCAGCTCCGTGGCCGTGTCGGCCGCGGCTCGCAACGCTCGGCCTGCCTCCTGCTCTACAAAGACCCGCTCTCGGAAACCGCCAAGGCCCGGCTGGAGACCATAAAATCCACCGAAGACGGCTTCGAGATCGCGGAACGAGACCTGGAACTGCGCGGCCAGGGCGACATCCTCGGCACCCGCCAATCCGGCATGCCCGGCTATCGGCTTGCCGTCCCGGACGTGCATCGGCATCTGCTCGAATTCGCCCACGACGAGGCTAAGGCGCTGCTCGCGCGCAATCCTGGTCTTACCGGCCCGGATGGCGAAGCCGCGCGCACCTTGCTCTACCTGTTCCGCAAAGACCTCGCGATCCCGCTGATCCGGGCTGGATAACTCACTAATCATGCCATCCATCGTCACCACCGGGCTTATCCCGGTGGTCCATGCGCCGCCAAGATGGATTGCGGAGACAGGCCCGGCAATGACGAAAAACGATGGGATACGTTGGCTATTCCACCGTCACCGATTTCGCGAGATTTCGCGGCTGGTCGACGTCCGTGCCCATGAAAACCGCCGTGTGATAAGCGAGCAACTGCACTGGAATGGTTGCCAGGATTGGCGCCACGAAGCTGTGGACATGGGGAATTTCGATGATGTCGGCGACGCCATGCCCAACGGTCTTGGCGCCCTCTGCATCGGTGATCAGAATGATCTTGCCGCCACGCGCAGCCACTTCCTGCATGTTCGAGAGCGTCTTGTCGACCAGCTCATCCGAGGGCGCCACGACAATCACGGGCATCTCTTCGTCAACAAGCGCTATGGGGCCATGCTTGAGTTCACCTGCTGCATAACCTTCGGCATGTATGTAGCTGATTTCCTTCAGCTTCAACGCACCTTCCATAGCCACAGGAAACATCGGCCCGCGCCCCAGATAGAGCACGTCCTTGGCCTTCGACAGTCGCTTTGAAATGTCGATGATCTGATCTTCGGCACCCAGAGACGCAGAAATCGCCGACGGCAAGGCAACCATGGCACGAACCAATTCGGCCTCCTGGTCGACGGAGATCACACCGCGCGCCCGCCCTGCGGCGATTGCGAGGCTGGCCAGCGCAGTCAGCTGCGCGGTCAGCGCCTTGGTTGATGCCACCCCGATCTCAGGTCCGCACAGGATCGGAAACACGACACCAGACTCCCGGGCGATGGTGGATTCCACGGTGTTGACGAGGCTGGCCACATGCTGGCCCTGGCCTGCGCAATAACGCAGCGCCGCAAGCGTGTCGGCCGTCTCGCCGGATTGCGAAATGAACAGCGACAGCCCACCCTTTTCCAGCGGCGGCTCGCGATAGCGGAACTCGCTGGCCACGTCGATATCGACCGGCAGCCGCGCAAAGCGCTCGAACCAGTATTTGGCAATGGCCCCGGCATAGTAAGCCGTGCCACAGGCGCTCATGGTTAGTCGAGACAGGTCGGCAAAGTCGAAGGGCAGTGACTCCCGGATGGCCACCTTTTCAGCGCCCATGTCCACATAGTGGCTCAGCGTATGGCTGATGGTCTCGGGCTGCTCGTAGATTTCCTTGGCCATGAAATGGCGATGGTTGCCCTTGTCGACCAGCAGCGCTGAGGCCTGCGACACAAGTTGCTCGCGCTGTACTATGGCGTCCTTGCCATCGCGGATTGTCACGCCCTTTGGCGTGATCACCGCCCAGTCGCCATCTTCGAGATAGGTCAGCCGCGAGGTGAATGGCGCCAGCGCCATGGCGTCCGAACCCAGATACATCTCGGTTGTGCCATAGCCCACTGCCAGCGGGGCCCCGTGGCGGGCGGCAATAAGAAGGCCATTTTCGCCTTTGAACATGAAGGCCAGCGCGAAGGCGCCCTTGAGCTTCTTGAGCGTCCGCGCCACGGCTAGCTCGGGGTCGGCGCCATTGTCCAACTCCCGCGTAACCCAGAGCGCCACCGATTCCGTGTCCGTCTGCGTCTGGGGCCGGTAACCGTCCTGCGCAAGATCCTCGAGAAGCTCGCGGAAATTTTCGATGATGCCGTTATGCACGATAGCCACACGCTCGGTGGCATGCGGATGCGCATTGTTCTCAGTGGGCGCGCCATGGGTGGCCCAGCGGGTATGGCCAATCCCGATATGGCCGCCCAGAGGCTCTATTCCGAGCTTGCTGGCCAGATTGCCCAGCTTGCCCTCGGCCCGGCGCCGGGCGATGGCGCCGTCCTCCAGCGTTGCCACGCCAGCGCTGTCATAGCCACGATATTCCAGCCGCTTGAGCGCATCCACAAGCCGGCCGGCCACCGGCGCGTCGCCGACAATCCCAACGATACCGCACATGTTATTTTCCTTTCGCGGCCTTCTTGGCCAGCGCCCGCTCCTTCAGCTTCGGAGCATATCCCAACTTGTTTTCCTGCCGCGCGCGCCCCAGAGCCAGCGCATCAGCCGGCACGTCCTCGGTAATCACGCTGCCCGAGGCGGTATAGGCGCCATCCCCAATCTTCACCGGGGCAACCAGCGAGGCGTTCGAACCGATAAAGACATTGTCGCCGATTATGGTCTTGTCCTTGTTCACGCCATCATAATTGCAGGTGATGGTCCCCGCACCGATATTGGTCCTGGACCCGATTTCCGCATCGCCCAGATAGCTTAGATGCCCCGCCTTCGTCCCGGCGCCAATCCTGCTCTTCTTGACCTCGACGAAATTGCCCAGATGCACATCGGCCCCCAGCTCGGCGCCGCCGCGGATGCGCGCAAAAGGCCCTATGCTCGCCCCTTCGCCAATAACGGCGTCCTCAATGTCGCAAAATGCACGGATTTCAACATTATCGGCGATCCTGACACCCGGCCCGAACACCACATTGGGGAATATGGTGACGTCCTGCCCGATCTCAGTGTCCCAGGAAAACCAGACGCTTTGCGGGTCGCGCAGGGTCACGCCTGCAGCCATGATTTCTTTGCGCTTGAACTGCTGAAACGTCGCTTCGGCCTCGGCCAGCTTTTCGCGATTGTCGACGCCGACAAGCTCGGCGGCATCGGCCTCGATGAAATCCACCCGCCTGCCATCAGACGTCGCCAGCTCGACCGCATCGGTCAGATAGTACTCGCCCTTGGCGTTCTGGTTGCCGATCCGATCGATCACGCTGCGCAGGGCATCGCCGCGGAAACCGATGATGCCGGAATTGCACAAACCGATCTGCCGTTCGGCCTCCGTTGCATCCTTGTGCTCCCGAATGGCGCGCACCTGGCCACCCTCGGTCAGCAGCCGCCCATATCCCGTCGGGTCGCCAGGCCGGAAACCGACAACGACCATGTCGGCGCCATCATCGAGCCTGGCAACGATATTGCCGATCGTCCGTGAAGTGACCAAGGGGGTATCGGCGTATAAGACCAGAACATGGCCCTGCGCCGTCTCATACGCGGTGCGTGCCTGCTGCACCGCATGGGCCGTACCCAGCCTTTGCTCTTGTCTCGAGATATGTGCCGACGCCTCAAATCGCGTGACAGCAGCCTCAACCGCTTCATGGTTCGGCCCGACCACAACGGCGACCTTCGATCCGAATGCCTGCACGGTCCGCAATACGTGGCTGACCACAGGCAAGCCCCCGACCGGATGCAGTACCTTGGGCAAGGCGGATTTCATCCGCGTCCCCTCGCCTGCTGCAAGGATGATCGAAAGCAGTTCCGCCATGTCGCACTCCCGAACCAGACGGGAAATTCTCCCCGCATTTTCACAAATTTATGGCAGCCAACAGTTGGCGAACCGATAACATTGGGACCACTCTAGCCACGATATTCCCGGCGATTCGGGCATTTCAGAGGGTCTTCGCTTGGCTAAAGCATCCGAACAGTTCCGGCAATCGGACGTTACGCTGTGGGGCATTGTCGCCCTGGTCTGCGTGGCCTTGGCCGTCTTCGGCTCCAATATCGCGCTATTGGTGCCGCAGAGCGTCCTGGGCGGCCTGCATCAGCCGCGGGTTGCCGGTGCTTCCATGGAGACGCTGCGCCTGCAGGTGGCCGACCTGCGTGAGGCGACTGCCCGCCTCAAGCGCGAGAATGAACTGCTCGTCACCCGCTTTGCCATGCAGGAACGCTCGGGCAATGACATGACCCGCCGTGTCGGGGCACTGGAAACCACTGTCCCGCAAATCCTTGAGAGCCTCCCGATCGGTGCGGCTGTCGACCGGTCGAACCTCACGGCCTCGATCGGGGAAAACCAGACCCTGACTTTCGATGCCGATGGAGGCTCGGTCGCCGTGCGCCAATCCGCACTGCCGCAGGCGTCCGCGCCATCGGGCACCAACCAACCCCTTCCCGCGCCGGTGACCATCCAGCAGGAAACGGCCATGGCAATGCCCAATGATAGTGCCTATGGCATCGCCGTCGGCGCTGCGGTGCCCTTCGAGCAGACCCCCGCGCTTTGGGATGATCTGACCCTCAAGCTGGGGCCCCTCCTGTTCGGCCTGTCGCCGTTATTGGTCGATGAGGCCAATGGCGACGACAAGCGCATCGTCGTTGGTCCCATAGAAGACATCGCCGAGGCGCGTGCCCTGTGCCAGCGTTTCGAACGGGTCTCGATCGCCTGTATCCCCATGCCGTTTTCCGGCACGCCACTGGACATCTCACAATAGCGGCCAAATTCGGTTGACAGGCGGGCAAGTCCGGCTATGTTCCGCCGCGACGCCAAACGGCGTTTCTCGGAGCGCTTCGAGGACAGGTGATTGCCAGTTGTCCGGATCGGAGCCGCAATACCGAACACTATGCGCCGGTAGCTCAGTGGTAGAGCATTCGACTTTTAATCGAATGGTCGAGGGTTCGACCCCCTCCCGGCGTACCACTTCCTTTTCCAGTATTCATGATATTGCCGTGACGCTGTCCCATTCTTGCGGCCACCTCGCATCCGCTCGTTCAATAAGCCGTCCATGCCACAGACTTGCATAGATCCGGACCCCTATGCCGAGCTCGACAATCGGGCCGACGCCTTCGAATTGACCGAGGACTTTCGCAAGCCAACACGCATCCAGAAAGCCAAGAGCCCGGCCCTGCGCATGACGCAAACCCGCCTGCTCATCCAGGGACAGCGCATTCCCGTTTGAGAATCAGCGTCATGCCGTACTATCCGCAAGGTAGTCTGGCTTTGGGGAAAACCATGTCTCAGGAAACGACGGACCTGCTCAAGGTGCTCGCGATAACCTTGCTGGTCTTTGCCGCCAGCACGCTCGTCATGCTCTATGGCATCCTGCTGCTGGCCCGCTATGGCGCCAATTTGCCCATGGTGGGTTCGGTCCCCCTGAACGCGCCGCCCGAACTGGTGCCCGTGCTTACTGGCAGCGGCGTGTTCGCCACCCTCGCCGCGGTTCATGTCACTGGGTCCGGCATTGCCTTGCTGCTGACCAGCAACACCATCGACATGGCCCTGCTCATCACCTCCAAAGCGGTGACCGTCGTCATCATGGCCCTGCTCGGCTTTGCCGGCGGGCATATGGTCTATTTGCAGCTGACGGAAAACACCGCCCTCAACCTCAACCCGCTTCTGCCGGCGCTGATCGGCCTTGTGGGTTTCCTGGTGCTCTCCACGGTCCTCAGTGTCCTGGCGCTAAGGCGCCTGGGCAATTTGCGCTATGCGGTGGGCATCGGCCTGATCATCCTGGGACCGCTGCTGCTGGTCTGGCTCTAGGAACGCGCCTTACCCCGCCAGCGTGACAACCACTGCCCCGCGCGGTGTGGCGACGATGGTGTGTTCATACTGCACGGTCGGCGCCAGCGGCTCGGCCGTCAGCGTCCACTCATCATCTTCATACATCTGCTCGGCCATCTGCCCGCCCATCGACAGGAACGGCTCGATGGTGAAAACCAGTCCATCCTGGATGCGACGCCTTTCGGACTTATCCGGCCATGTCGGCACCTCGCCCGGCTCGTCATGCAGGCTATCGCCCACGCCGTGGCTGGCGAGGTTTCGGATCAGCGTATAGCCGCCTTTCTTGGCAACCTTGCCGATGGCAGTGCCGATATCGGCCAGCGGCGCGCCGGCCTTGACCGCATTGATGCCAGCCCACATCGCCTTCTTGCCCTCTCGGCACAGCTTTTCCAGCCGCGGATCGCCCTTGCCCAGAATGTAGGAGGCGCCGCAATCGGCAAAAACCCCGTCCTTGGCCGCGGAGACATCGATATTGATAAGGTCGCCATCCTCAAGCACCCGGTCCCCCGGAATGCCATGGGCGATTTCCTCGTTGATCGATATGCAGGTCGCGCCCGGAAACTCATAGGTCAGTACCGGTGCTGATTCCGCACCATGCTCGGCAAGGAATTTCGCACCGATCTCGTCCAGTTCCAGCGTGGTCATGCCTGGTCGCATGGCCGCGGCCATGGCCTCGCGGGCCATGGCGCAGATTCGCCCGATTGCTTTCAGCTTTTCGAGCTGCTCGTCGGTCGTGATGATCAAGCGTCAGGCCTTGTTGGCGAGGTAGTAGCCGAGGAGGCCCTGCGTCGAGGCATCGTGCCCCGCGCCACTTTCCTCGCCCTTGACCTTGGGCAGCAACGCCTTGGCCAATTGCTTGCCCAGTTCCACGCCCCACTGGTCGTAGGAATTGACGTTCCAGATCACGCCCTGCACGAACACTTTGTGCTCGTAGAGCGCGATCAGCGAACCCAGCACTTCCGGCGTCAACTGCTTGTAGAACAGCGTGTTGCTCGGCCGGTTGCCCGGGAACACCTTGTGCGGCGCCAATGCCTTGATCTTGTCCTTGTCGAGGCCCTGGGCCTTGAGTTCGGCCACGACCTCGTCCTTGGTCTTGCCCAGCATCAGCGCTTCCGACTGCGCCAAGACATTGGCCACCAGCTTGTCGTGATGCGGCGGAAGGCTTTCATGCGGCCGCGCGGCAATCAGGAAATCGCAGGGAATGACGTCGGTGCCCTGGTGGATCAGCTGATAGAAAGCATGCTGGCCATTGGTGCCCGGCTCGCCCCAGACGATCGGCCCGGTCGGCCAGCCGACCTTCTTGCCATTGAGGGTCACCGACTTGCCGTTCGATTCCATGTCCTGCTGCTGCAGATAGGCGGCAAAACGCGACAGGCGCTGGTCGTAGGGCAGCACCGCATGGGTCGAGAATCCCCACGCATTGCGATACCAGACACCCAACAGCGCCATGATCACCGGCAAATTGCGCTCCAGCGGCGTTTCGAGGAAATGCCTGTCCATGGCATCCGCACCCGCCAGGAATTTCGCGAAATTGTCGTAGCCGACCGCCATGGCGATGGGCAGGCCGATGGCCGACCAAACCGAATAGCGCCCGCCGACCCAGTCCCAAAAGCCGAATATCCGGTCTTCACGGATGCCAAACTTGGCGCAAGCCTCGATGTTGGTGGAGACCGCCGCAAAGTGATTAGGCACCGCCTCTTCGCCCAGCGCCTCAGCAATCCACTTCCGTGCCGAACCGGCATTGGTCATGGTCTCGTCGGTGGTGAAGGTCTTGGACGCGACAATGAACAGCGTCTTCTTCGGGTCGAGGCGCTTGAGCACATCATGGATATGGGCGCCATCGACATTGGACACGTAATGCGCCCGCAGGTCAGCGCGGGTATAGGGTTCCAGCGCCAGCGTCACCATGGCCGGGCCGAGGTCCGAGCCGCCAATGCCGATATTGACCACATCGGTAAACTGCTCGCCGCCATGGCCGCGAATTTCGCCCGAGCGCACGGCATTGGTATAGTCCTTGATGGCCTTGAGGACGCTGCGAACGTCCGGCATCACATCCTTGCCATCCACCTCGACCGGCTTGTCGCCCTGGTAGCGCAGCGCCATGTGCATGACGGCCCGGTCCTCGGTGATGTTGATATGCTCGCCCTCGCACATCTGGCTCCGGCGTTCTTCGACGCCGGCCGCCCGTGCCAGCTCGAACAGGGCCGCCATGGCGTCTTCGTCAATGCGGTTCTTGGAATAGTCGAGCAGGATATCCGCGCCGGTCGCCGAGAAGCGCTGGAACCGGTTGGGGTCTGCCGCGAACATCTCGCGCATCGTCACATCACTTAGGCGCTTGCGCTGCTTCATCAGCGGATTGAGCACGTCGTCACGTTCGCCCTTGGCCATAGTCTTGTCCCTCTGAAATCTCTAAAGAACCGGCAGGTCGCCTGCGGCCCAGGCCGCCCGCGTCTCCGCCGCAAAATCACTCATGCGCCCGGCCTCGATGGCCGCGCGGCACCCCGCCGTCAGCTCCTGATAATAGGCAAGGTTGATCTGCGATAGCACCATGGCGCCCAAGATCTCTTCGGTCTTGACCAGATGGTGCAGATAGGCCCGGCTCCAACGCCGGCAATTTGGGTTGGGCGAAGCCTCGTCCAGCGGCCGGTGGTCGTCCTTATGCCGGGCGTTTTTCAGGTTGATGACACCGAACCGCGTATAGGCATGCCCGTGCCGCCCGGCGCGGGTGGGATGCACGCAATCGAACATGTCGATGCCGCGTTCAATCCCGCCCAGGATGTCGTCGGGCTTGCCCACACCCATCAGATAGCGCGGCCGGTCGGTCGGCAACTCCGGCGTGATGTCGGAGAGCACCCGGAACATCACCTCCTGCGGCTCACCCACGGCGAGGCCCCCCACGGCATAGCCGTCGAAGCCAATATCCTTCAGCCCTGCCGCCGATCGCCCGCGCAGTTCTGCATCGTCGCCACCCTGCACGATCCCGAACAATGCCCGGTTCTGCTGACCGTTGAAGGCCATCTTGGAGCGGTCCGCCCAGCGGATCGAGAGCTCCATCGCCCGCTCCATCTCCTTGCGCTCGGCCGGCAGCGCTATGCACTCGTCGAGCTGCATGATGATGTCGCTGTCCAGAAGCGTCTGGATTTCGATGCTGCGCTCGGGCGTCAGCTCATGGCTTGACCCGTCGATATGCGACTTGAAGGTCACGCCCTTCTCGGTGAGCTTCCTGAGCTTGGCCAGCGACATGACCTGGAACCCGCCGCTGTCGGTCAGGATCGGCCGCTGCCAATCCATGAAGTCATGCAGGCCACCGAGCGAAGCGACGCGCTCCGCGCCCGGCCGCAGCATCAGGTGGTAGGTATTGCCCAGAAGAATGTCCGCGCCCGTCTCGCGCACCTGCTCGGGATACATGGCCTTTACCGTGCCGGCGGTGCCCACCGGCATGAATGCGGGCGTATTGATCTCGCCGCGCGGCGTATCGATGCGGCCGCGACGGGCCATGCCGTCAGTGGCGAGGAGGGAAAATGTAACTTGCTTCATGGCGCGGGTTCTAAAGCGTTTCCCGCAAAAATGGTAACGGTTTTGCGGTTCGAGAAAGCGAAAAACGAGCCGATTGTTGGCGCTTGGGAAAGTCGCCAATCATGCCATCGACCCGACAGCCGCCATGCCGAGATGGAACGCTCCCACGAAAATGGCGATGGCCACGCCCAGTCCGATGGCCGTCGCCACAAGGCCGACAATCACGCCGATCCCGTCTCTATTGAGCATCGAAAAGGCGATAATGCAGAGCCCAACATTGGGGATGGCGTTTATGAAGGGAACAGGCAGTGACATGACCACGCTCACGATGATCACGAGGACTGCATAGGGCAGGTTGGCAGCCGACCCCGTCAACCATCGCATTCGTGGCCGGGAAAACCGCGCCAGCAATCCGGCCACCTTGACCACCTGGTCACTGGCCCGAACCATTAGGTCGAGCGGCAACTTGCGATTGCCAATAAGGCCCGGCAGCCGGATGGGCCGCGCCATCAGCATGCCCACGGCGACGGCACAGGTTGTCCAGGCGATGGTCCCGCCATAGCCGGGTGGGCCCGGAATCATGTTGAACAGCGAGACGACCAGCAGCAGCAGCCGATGAGCCCCCGGACCGAGCAGCTCGACCAGACGCGACAGCGTCATGTGCGACTGGTCCTGATCGGCGGCCCGCCTCAGCAGGAAGGCGATACGCCGCGTATATCGCGTTATGGGCGCAGTTCGCGCCGTCACGCATCATCCTCGGGATGCGGCGCGCGGTGCAGCAGGGAAGAATCCCCGTAGGAATAGAAGCGATAGCCCTGAGCGATGGCGTGTGCATACGCCGCCTTCATCGTTTCAAGCCCCGAGAAGGCGCTGACCAGCATGAACAGGGTCGATTTGGGCAGATGGAAATTGGTCATCAGCACATCCACGGTCCGGAAGTGGAAGCCGGGCGTGATGAAAATATCGGTGTCCCCGACGAAAGGCCGCAACTCGCCGGTCGCCCGGGATGCAGTTTCCAGCAGCCGCAGGCTCGTGGTTCCAACGGCAATCACACGGCCGCCGGCCTTGCGCCGCGCATTGATCCGCTCGACAGTCGCCTGGTCGATCTCACCCCATTCCGAGTGCATGACATGATCGTCGGTGTCGTCTGCCTTCATCGGCAGGAAGGTCCCCGCTCCCACATGCAGCGTCACCCGTTCCATGGCGACACCCAGATCGCTAAGCTCCTGCAACAACTTCTCGGTGAAATGCAGACCCGCCGTCGGCGCCGCAACCGCGCCATCCTCCGCGGCATAGACCGTCTGATAGTCGACCTTATCGCGCTCCTCGACCGCTCGCTTGGCCCCGATATAGGGTGGCAGCGGCATGGCCCCGTGTGACTTGATGGCCTCATCGAGCTGGGCGCCACCCAGTTCGAACTCCAGCGTCACCTCGCCCGTGTCACCCTTGCCGGCCACGCGAGCAATCAGCGGCTCGGCCCCGCCATTGCCCAATTCCAACCGGTCGAGCAGGTGGAGCTTCTTTGCCGGCCGCGCGAAAGCGCGCCAGGTCTTGGCATCGACGCGCTTATGCAGGTTGAACGAGACATTGGCGCGCATGTCCCCCCGTAGCCGCACGCCCTTCAACTCGGCTGGCAGCACCCGCGTGTCGTTGACCACCAGAACGTCACCCGGTCTCAGGAGGGTCTTGAGGTCCGGGATGTGCTTGTCCTCGAAAGCCTGGCCCGGACGCACCACCAGCAGGCGCGCGCTGTCGCGCGGCTCGGCCGGATGCAGGGCAATCAGCTTTTCGGGAAGCTCGAAGTCGAATTCAGATACGCGCATGACGGCTCGTTAGCATGGCAGGAGCAGTGACGGAACGGGGTTCGACGCAAAGCCGTTGCGCGACCTACTGCCCCAGGTCGCTTGACCGGCACGACACGGTCCAAAGCCCGCCGGCGGCAACGGCAACCACCCCACCCACAAGCGCTTGCCGGGCCTCATAGACACGGCCGATGCGAAAGCTCATGGCCAGGTGTTCGTGGCCATCCTCGTCCTTCCAGGACACCTCGGCCCCTTCCACATCATCCCCCACAAAGCCGCGCGAAACATATTCGCCATCATGATCGGGATGGTCAGGATCGGTCGAAAGCCCATAATCTCCGGTCAACTGCATCTCGACGCTCAGCACCGGCTGCACCAGGGCCTCGCCCAAGGTGTATATGAAGGCGACTTCGCCCGCCGCGTCGGCGCAGGACACGGTGTCGACGGCCATGGTGGAAGGAACCGCCAGGAGAGTGGCCGCAACGCCGATTAGGAAGGGACGGGATCTAGCCTTCACTGCAGGAGACCGCCCATACGCCGAGGTCGATGATTCTGAGCGTGCCCGCAAAGACATGCTCGCCGGCCTCTGTGGCGTATGAAAGCCTCAGCTCCGCAACCGGCAAATTGACGATTTCGTCGTAGAAATCGACCTTCATGCCCGCATCATCAGCAAAACCTTGGCCGATGGTGAAGATGGCGCCATCCCCAAATGCCGGGTCGGTGGTCCAATGCCGGGTTCGGTGACGCATATTGGCGCCAATGCCACCGAAGCCGCCAGCCGTGCCCAGCAACAGCCCGACCTCGGTATTGGCCTCGGCATCGGTGCAATACATCCATTGCGTGGCCGAGGCCGGAACGGCCGAAAGGCTGGCGGCCAGAGCCGCCAGCAAGAGCTTACTCGGCGATGTCGGCCGCGACCTTGACCGAAACCATCTTGTCCGGATCGATGACCGGCTCGCCACGCTTGATCTGGTCGACATTCTCCATGCCCTCGATGACCTCGCCCCACACAGTATACTGGCGGTTGAGGAAGGGCGCATCTTCAAAGCAGATGAAAAACTGCGAATTGGCGCTGTTCGGGTCCTGGGCGCGAGCCATCGACGCCGTGCCACGCTTGTGGGGCTCGGCGCTGAATTCCTGCTTGATGTTCGGGTATTTTGAGCCGCCGGTGCCGGTGCGCGAGGGGTTGAAGTCGGGCGAATTGGTGTTGCCGAACTTCACATCGCCCGTCTGGGCCATGAAGCCCTCGATCACACGGTGAAACACCACACCATCATAGGCCCCTTCGCGGGCGAGCTTCTTGATGTGCTCGACATGGCCGGGCGCCACCTCAGGCTTCATGGCGATGACCACCTTGCCCTTGGTGGTTTCGATGACAAGCGTGTTTTCCGGATCTGCATAGGCCATGGATGGTCTCTTTCGTTTCAGAATGTGGCCGGGGTTTAGGGCGAATGCACGAAGGGCGCAAGCCTCGCTGGCCGCGCCCTTGGGGATTGGACTGTCTTACTTGTACTCGATCTTCGCCGAGACGATCTTGTCCGGATTGGCCACCGCGCCATTCATTTCCTGCGGACCCTTTTCCAGCGCATCGACCGCCTCCATCCCCGAGACCACCTTGCCGAATACGGTGTACTGGCCATCAAGGAAGCTGGCATCGGCATAGGTAATGAAGAACTGCGAGTTGAACGAATTGGGGTTCTGCGAGCGGGCCGCGCCCACCACGCCACGCTGGAAGCTTTCCTCGTTGAACTCTGCCTCGACGTCAGGCAGGTCCGAACCGCCTGTGCCGGCCATCTGCAGATTGTAGGACGCATCGGTCGAATCGCCATTGGCGACGTCGCCCGTCTGGGCCATGAACCCGTCGATCACACGGTGGAATACCACCCCGTCATATTCGCCTGCTTCGGTCAGCGTCACCACGCGTTCGACATGCTTGGGCGCGATTTCGGGAAGAAGTTCGATATCGACCACCCCATCTTCAAGCGTCAGGATCAGATGCGGCGTGCCGGACTGGGCAAATGCCGGCAGGGCAAGGAGGGTCGCGCCCAGGGTCAGGGCGGCGAAGCTGCGACGAGTGAACTTGATCATTTGGACTTGAGAGCCTTGAGTACGATTTGCGGTACAAAAGCGGAGATGTCTCCGCCCATTTCGGCGATCTGCCGCACCAATGTGGCCGAGATATGCCGCACCGGCGGGCTTGAGGGCAGGAAGACGGTCTGCAGATCTGGCGCCATCTGGGCGTTCATCCCCACCATCTGCATCTCGTAATTATAGTCGGTGGTATCGCGCAGCCCGCGGATGATGAGCTTGGCGCCATTGTCGCGCGCGGCCTGCACCATCAACCCGGAAAAGTCGACGATACGGAACCTGGTATTGGTCCGCGTGCCAATGGCAGGCAGGACCTGCTCCAGGATGGCGACGCGATCCTCATGGGTGAACAGCGGGTTCTTCTTGGTGGCGCTGATGCCGACCGCCACCACCAGTGTGTCCACCAGCTTGCAGGCGCGCTCGATGACATCGAGATGCCCGTTGGTCAAGGGATCGAACGATCCCGGATAAAAGCCAACCAGCTCGGTCATGCCATCCCCCTTCCCCTTGTAGTTGCTATGGTTTTGTCACGCGCGCGGTCTCGAGGCAAGGCCGTCCCACAGCGAAGAACCCGTCAGCCAATTGGGCTCGGGGAACTCACGGCGAACCGTCAGGCGCGCTTCTGCAGCGCCAGCCAGATTCCGCCTGCCATCAGGATAACCCCGGAAAGCCGCGACACCACACGCACCCGCGCAGTGCTCAACAAGCCCCGTGCCTGCCCGGCCACCAGCGCGTAGACAGCATCGGTGGCCCCGGCGACGAACATGAAGAGCAACCCCAGCACCATCACCTGGGGGAATGTGGGCTGGGTCACATCGACGAAATGGGGCAGGAAAGCGCCAAGGAAGATCAGCATCTTCGGGTTCGAGAGAATGACGAGGAACCCCTCAAGCGCAATGCGCCCATTGGACTTGCCGCGCTCCGCCCGCACAGTGCCCAATTCCCCATCGCTGCGCAGCATCTTGTAGCCCAGCCAGATGAGATAGGCCGCGCCGATCAGCTTGATCCAGTCGAAGGCTGCGCCCATGAAGGCCACCAGCGCCTGCATGCCCAGCGCCACAACCAGTGTCATGACCAGCACGCCCGCCTGTGTCCCGGCGACGATGGCCAACCCCGCCCCGGTGCCGCGGGCGAGAGAATTGGCCACGATGACGGTCACTGTCGGCCCGGGCACCACGGCCAGGACGAAACAGGCACCGAGATAGGGGATGAGAATGGCGGGATCAAACATGGCGGTCTCCTATGTGTCAGGAGCAAGCCACCGCCGGCAGGAAAAGACAAGGGGCGCCGAAGCGCCCCTTTCCGTTTCTATTCCTCGCCACCACCTTCGGGCGGCGTCTCAGGCGTTCCATCCGCTGAAGCTTCAGGGGGCTCCTCACCCTCCTCCGCTTCCGGCTCGCTGATGCGTTCCACCGAGACCACCTTTTCGTCCTCGGCGGTATCGAACACGATAACCCCTTGGCTGGACCGGCCCACGATGCGGATCGGCTTGTCGCCGCCCACCGGCAGGCGGATGGTCTGGCCGCCATCGCTGATCAGCATGATCTGGTCTTCGTCCTCCACCGGGAAGGAGGCGACCAGATTGCCATTGCGCTTGTTGACTGCCATGGCAACGATGCCTTTGCCGCCGCGCCCGGTGATCCGGTATTCGTGGCTCGAGGTGCGCTTGCCGTAGCCGTTCTCCGAAATGGTGAGGATGAATTGCTCGCTGGCGCTCATCTGGGCGTAGAGTTCCGGGCTCAGCTCGCCGGCTGCAACCTCGGCTTCGTCAGAGCCTGCCTCTTCGGATTCGGCCTCCCCGCGCACCGCACGGCTCATCTTCAGATATGCGGCTCTTTGCTCGGCCGTCGCGTCCGAGTGGTTGATGATGGCCATGGAAATGACCGTATCACCTGTCGCCAGCTGGATGCCCCGAACGCCCATGGAGTCGCGGCCCTTGAACAGGCGCACATCATCCACGCGGAAGCGGATGGCCTGGCCCTGCGCCGTGGTCATCAGCACGTCGTCATTGACCGTACAGGTCTCCACGCCAACGATCGCATCGCCCTCATCGAGCTTCATGGCGATCTTGCCGTTCTGGCGCACCTCGACGAAGTCGGCCAGCGAGTTGCGGCGCACCGTGCCGCGGGTCGTGGCGAACATGATATCGAGATTGCCCCAGGAGCTTTCGTCCTCCGGCAGCGGCATGATCGAGGTCACCCGCTCGCCCTGTTCGAGCGGCAGGATATTGATCAGCGCCTTCCCGCGGGCATTGGCGGCCGCCAGTGGCAGGCGCCAGACCTTGAGCTTGTAGGCAATGCCCCGGCTGGTGAAGAAGAGCACTGGCGTGTGGGTATTGGCAACGAAGAGCCGCGCCACAAAGTCCTCGTCCCGGGTCGACATGCCCGAACGGCCCTTGCCGCCGCGGTTCTGCGCCCGGTAGGTCGAGAGCGGCACGCGCTTGATATAGCCGCCATGGCTGACGGTCACGACCATATCCTCGCGGGCGATCAGGTCCTCGTCGTCGAAATCAGCGGCATGATCGGAAATCTCCGTCCGGCGCGGCGAGCCGAACTGTTCGCGGACGGCCTCCAGCTCCTCGCGAATGATCGCCCGTACGCGCTCGCGACTCCTGAGGATATCGAGATAGTCCTCGATTTCCGCACCGAGGCCATTGAGTTCGTCGCCAATTTCGTCGCGGCCCAGCGCCGTCAGGCGAGCCAGGCGCAATTCGAGGATGGCGCGGGCCTGCTCCTCGGAGAGATTGAACGTGCCGTCCTCATTGATGCGGTGGCGTGGATCATCGATCAGGGCAATCAGCGGCGCCACATCGGCCGCCGGCCAGCGGCGGGTCATCAACTGCTCGCGCGCCGTTGCCGGATCGGGAGCCGTGCGGATCAGCGCAATGACTTCATCAATATTGGCCACGGCCACGGCCAGGCCGACCAGCACATGGGCACGGTCCCGCGCCTTGTTGAGCAGGAACCGGGCACGACGCGTAACCACTTCCTCACGGAAGGCAATGAAGGCATCCAGAATCTGCTTGAGATTCATCAGCTCTGGCTTGCCGCCATTGAGCGCCACGAAATTGCAGCCAAACGAACTCTGCAGCTGGGTGAAGCGGTAGAGCTGGTTGAGCACGACGTCGGGCAGCGCGTCGCGCTTGACCTCGACCACGATGCGCATGCCTTCGCGGCTGGATTCGTCGCGCAGGTCGGCCACCCCTTCGATACGCTTGTCGCGCACCAGCTCGGCAATCTTCTCGACCAGCGAAGCCTTGTTCACCTGATAGGGAATCTCGGTGATTATGATCGCTTCGCGTTCCTTGCGCACTTCCTCGACTGTGGAGCGCCCGCGCACCATGATCGAGCCGCGCCCGGTTTCGTAGGCCTGCCGGATGCCGGCGCGTCCCAGGATGATGCCGCCCGTTGGAAAATCCGGACCTGGCAGATGCTCCAGCAGCTCCTCGGTCGTTGCGAACGGATTGTCGAGAACGGCCAGTGCCGCATTGATCGTCTCGGTCAGATTATGCGTGGGCACATTGGTGGCCATGCCCACGGCAATGCCGCCGCCGCCATTGACCAGCATGTTGGGGAAGCGCGCCGGCAACACGGTCGGCTCGTGTTCCGAGCCGTCATAGTTGTCTTTGAAGTCGACAGTGTCCTTGTCGAGGTCATCCAGCAGCGAATTGGTGATCCGCTGCATGCGCACTTCGGTATATCGCATGGCAGCCGGCATATCGCCGTCCACCGAGCCGAAATTGCCCTGGCCCTCCACCAGCATCTCGCCCATCGAGAAGGACTGGGCCATGCGCACCAGCGCCATATAGACGGCGCTGTCACCATGCGGGTGGTACTTACCGATAACGTCGCCGACCACGCGGGCCGACTTGCGATAGGGCTTGTTGTATTCGTAGCCGTTCTCGCTCATTGAGAACAGGATGCGCCGGTGCACCGGCTTGAGCCCATCCCGCACATCCGGCAGCGCCCGGCTCACGATCACGCTCATCGCGTAATCGAGATAGCTCTTGCGCATTTCGTCAGTGATGAAGATCGGGGCGATGTCGGAGGACGAAGGTCCACCGCTCACATCATCAGGCGTATCTGTCACGGGGTGATTCTACGTTGGTTCTTGTTGCCCGATAGATAGGCGATTCCGGTTCGGATTGCCAATTTCCGGGGCGTTTGAGCTGTGGAGAGATCGGGCGTCAGTTCTGGATCAGTCGCACCAGGGTGCAATCGGGATCAACCAGATACCCCATCCGCCCACCCCAGGGCTGCGACTTTGGTGCCATCAGGCGGGGCCACCCTGTGTTCCGCTCGGGAATCCCGGCCCTCTGACACAGTCGGTAGAAGCCGTCGACATCTTCCAGCCGCAGGCAGCAGCTGAATGCGCTGGTCGCCGGATCGAGGCCCTCGTAGAGGAAGAATTCCAGCACCAGCGAGCCGCGCTTGAGGATCATCCAGTTGTGGTCGCGATAGCTGCGGTCAAAGCCCAGTTCAGCGAAGAATTGTTCCGTAACGTCGAAGTCACGCGATGGCAGGTTGGGCGTTGCCTGATCGGCCATGCTCAGGCCACCTCGTCATAACGAGCCCGCGCCTGATTGATGACGGGGATGCTTTCATTGGCCCATTCGATCAGATGCCCGAACGGCACAATCAACGAGTGCCCCAGCGCCGTCAGCTGGTACTCGACAGAAGGCGGCTTTGTGTCAAAGACCCGGCGCGACACCAGCCCGTCCCGCTGCAGGTCGCGCAACGTCTGGGTCAGCATCTTCTGGGAAATATCGGGGATTTCCCGGTGCAACTGGTTGAAGCGGCGCGGCCCGGTGGCAAGTGTCATCACCAGCAGCATGCTCCATTTGTCCCCGATCCGGTCGAGCACGTTGCGCACCGGGCAGATGCCCGGCTCCGGTTTCGTCGTCGCCTCGACCCAGCGTTCGATATAGATCGCCGCGGCATCCTGTCCCTGCAACACGCACTTACCTCCAGGTAATCTTCGACCGAAAAAGTGCCTCCTTTTCAGCCCTGGCAGGCTCACTTAGATAAGCACTCTCTTTTCGATACTTACTCTCCACCCAAGAGTGGATCAAGCCTGTATCGGATATCATAGTGGAGTGCTCACATGCCCAATTACGCCAATTCAACCCTGCTCGTTACCGGCGCTGCCGGCAATTTCGGCCGCATTGCGGTTGAAGAACTGCTGGCGCGCGGCGCCACCAAGGTCATTGCGGGCACCCGCGACCCGTCCAAGCTCGCCGACCTGGCCGACAAGGGCGTCGAGGTCCGCAAGGTGGATTTCAACGACGCCGCCTCCCTGCCTCAAGCCTTCGCCGGCGTGGACCGGCTGCTGATCATTTCGACCGATGCGATCGGATCGCGTGTAGCACAGCAGACCGCCGCCGTGGAGGCAGCCAAGGCCGCTGGCGTCAAGCATATCGTCTATACCTCCGCCCCGGCAGCGCGACCCGATGCCGATGCCGGTCTAGGGCCGGAGCACTTCTGGACCGAAGTCGCCATCGCCGGCTCCGGTCTCGACTTCACCATCCTGCGCAATCACATGTATGCGGAAAACAACCTCATGAACCTGCCCCAGGCCGTCGCTTCGGGTCAGCTTTATGGTCTCGTCGGCGATCGTGGCACCAGCTATGTCACCCGCGCCGATGCCGCCCGGACCGCAGCGGGCGCGCTGCTCTCCGCCCAGGGCAAGACCGTCGAAGACGTCACCGGCCCTGCCCCCGTCACCAATGAAGAGCGCGCGCGCCTGGCCTCCCAAATCGCCGGCAAGCCGGTGACGCCTATTGCCCTGACGCCCGCCGATCTCAAGGCGGGCATGGTGGCAGCCGGCATTCCTGAGGGCTTTGCCGAAGCGCTACTCGCCTTCCAACGGGACGCCGTCACCGGCCACCATGGTGTCGTGACAGACACGGTTGCGCGTTATTCGGGGCGGCAGCCGCAGTCATTTGCGGAATTCCTTGAGGCCAATGCAGCCGCATTGAAGGGCTGACATCCGCTCGGGCCCGGACACCGGTTCCGGGCCCGAAACCAACCGGACATGCATGTTACGATCGAGTTACGATCGAGCCAAGCTGGACGCCTGCGATACAACCCCGTAAAAAATCCGGACAAATGCCGCCCAGGGGGAGTCGGGTTCTGGTGTCTTCGGGTTCTGTTATGTCTCGCCTGATCGACTGGCTGACCGCCAGGCGTTCCATTGGTTTCGGCTTCGAATATCTGGGCGTGGCAACATTGCGCTATCCGCGCGCGATGGCCGTGATCGTGCTGCTGTTCACGATCCTCTGCTTCTGGCAGATACCCAGAGCCAATGTCGATGGCGATCTTTTGCGGGTCTACGCCCATTCGGGGCATTACTACGACGCCTACGACAATCTCTCCAAAACCTTCGGCACCTTCGAGAACGACATCTACGTCCTGGTCAACGCACCGAACCTGGTCGATCCTGACGTCATCGAACAGGTCCGCAACCTGGCCTTCGATCTCGAACTCAACGAATTTGCCGTGGGCACCATGTCGCCCTTCACCCTGCGCAAACCCAACGGCACCGGCGGCTCCGTGCCGGCCGTGCCCGAGGGCATGCTGACAGCCGATGAAGTCGCCATGTCCCTGATGGATCTGCAGCAGAACGATCCGATGATGCGCAATCTGATCACCCCGGACCTCACCGGCGTGGTGCTCATCATGTTCCCCAATCAGGATCTGGTCCGCGAGCTCGGCACCAAATCCATGATCGCCAGCCTGCGCGAGACCATCGCCTGGTATGACGATAGTGGCCTCGACATCGAGCTCACTGGCCCGCCGGTATGGACTTCGGAGATGCTCAATGCCGCAGTCGACGACCAGATCAAGTTCACCGTTTATGGATTCGGCCTGGGTGCCCTGATCGCGCTTTTTGCCCTGCGCTCCTTCTGGGGGGCCATCATCGTCGCCGCGACGCCATTTGTTGCGGTCATGTGGTCCATCGGCACGGTGCTTCTGCTGTTCGGCTCGTTCTCTTTCCTCACCATCATCGTGACCACGCTGGTCCTGGTGATGGCCTTTGCCGAATCCATGTTCTTCATCTTCAACTGGCTCGCTTACTGGCGGGACGGCATGGAGCCGAACAAGGCCGTCGACACCACGCTCAAGCTGGTTGGCCCGGCCACGTCGCTGACCACCCTCACCACCTTGGTGGCCTTCGCCTCCCTCTATGTCTCCCCTGGCCAGGGCGTGCAGGAGTTTGCCTTGGCTGGCGCCGCCGGTAGCGCCATCATGTTCATCTGCCTGATGACGGTCATGCCGCTTCTGCTCAAGCTTGCCATCCGTCTCGGCTTCAAGCTGCCCAAGGCGCCGAACTTCGCGCTGAACGCCCCCGTGCCGGCGGCCCTGGCCCTGGCCACCAAATTCGGCCGCCCGGTCAGCGTCGTCGCGGTGCTGGTCACCATCCTGCTGATTGTCCCCTTCTTTCTCATCCAGCCCCGCTTCTCCTTCGAAGACTTCATGGCCAAGGATTCGACCGCCCTCAGCACGGCCGAGAGCATCGATGAGGGCGTGGGCGGCGTGGCGCCGCTCTACGTGCGCGTGCCGCTCAAGGAGATGGATCCCAATGTCGGCCCCGAGGATTTCGAGACGATCCGCAAGGTCCACGAAATCGTCGAGTCCGAGCTGGGTGAAAACAAGGTCATCTCGGCTGCCAGCCTGACCAATTACACCGATAGCGGATTCACCCGCGAAGAGGTGTTCGACGCGGTCGGCCCCTTCATGCGCAAGCGCTTCATCACCGAGGATGGCAGCCAGGCCCTCGTCACTGGCTTCATGCCCACCATCCTTGAAAGCCAGGCGCTCAAGGACATGGTGGCGCGCATCGAAAATCGCATCGTCGAGGCCGGCATCCCCGAGGCCGAACTGGGCGGCTTCCGTATTCTCACCACCTTTGCAACCGACGACATCGTCCGCTCGCTGCAGATCTCGCTGGCCGCCAGTGTCCTGCTCAACCTTGTCCTGATCGGCATCGCCTTCGGCTCGCTGCGCATGGCGCTCATTTCCGCCATACCAAACATGTTCCCCATTCTGGGCACGCAGGCCTGGCTCTGGGCGACCGGCGCCGGCCTGCAACTGACCACCGTCATGGCCCTGACCATCGCCTTCGGCATTGCGGTCAACGACACCATCCATGTGCTGTCGCATTACATGCATGGCCGGCGCGAGGAACAGCGCAGCCATCTCGACTCGGTCCGCTACACGCTGGGCCGCATCGGCGGGGCCATCGTCGCCACCACCGTCATCCTGTGCGCCGGCACAATCATCGTGGCGTTCTCCGAACTGCCGCAGGTGGCCCTGTTCGGCACGCTGTTCGTGCTGTCTCTGTCGCTGGCGCTGATCGGTGATCTCTTCATGCTGCCCTCGCTGCTGGTCGCCGCCTCGCGCTGGCTGGAGAACCTCACCTCCATCCGTGTCCAGACCGCCGACCACGTGGCGACCCCCGATGACCCGATCGGCAATACCGACACCCGCGTCGGCGCCAATCGCAGCTCGTGAGCGGCGCTGGACGCCAGCGGCGGACCACAGCTAAAATTATCCCGGTGATTCCCGCCGGACCGCTTGTGGCATGATCACTTTCGCGAGAAGCGGCCACCTCTTTTGGCCGACAATCGGTATTCTGGGCCGGCGACAACATGCCGGGGGGCCTGTTTTGCTTGTTGGAGGCTTAGCGCCATGACCACTCCTGGAACCCTGACCCGTGCGGCCGCACTGGCGGGACTCCTGTTTTCAGCTGCCTTCGGGTCAGCGCCTGCCTTGGCAGCGCCCGCCGATGTGGCGCTGCTCAAATCCTATATCGGGGAGTGGCGCGGGCGCGGCACGCTCTATGGCGCCAGCGAGGAATCGGTGGTCTGCCGCCTGTCGCTCAGCGAAGGCAATCAAGACAAGGTGAATTATAGCGGTCGCTGCGCCCTGGCGGGCACCAATTTGTCCGTCGCCGGCACGCTGGCCTATGTCGACGCCAGCCGCCGTTTCGAGGCCGCCATGACCTCCAACGCCACCTTCACTGGCATCGCCGTGGGCCAGAAACGCGGCTCGGGTCTCCTGTTCAACCTGCGCGAGCGGGAGCAGGACGAAGAGGGCAAGGACCTCAATATCAGCGCCCAGATTCAGCTCAACGGCGACGCCATTCAGGTCGTGTTCGAGGTGGTCTATATCGAATCCGGCGACAGTCTGCGCGCTGAGGTCCCGTTCTCCCGCTGATACTGGCGAAGATGGGTGGCCTGAGCGCTTGGCAGGCCGGGCCACTCCTTCGACCCATCTATCTGTCACAGAACAATGTTTTAACAAGGCGCTGCTAGGGTTCGCCCATGTTCGTGCAGCGCCTCAGCGAGAACTGGCCCAGTGACGCCCGGTCGGCGACCCCGACCGCTTTGCCCTCATCGCCTGACGGTTTCCTGGCACAGCTTCGAACACTGACCGGCATGGCTGGCGCCGGCCTCGTCACCAGCGGCATGCGGTGGCTTGAGGTGGACGGCGCCTGGCCTTCCTCCACATTTTCGCCCGAGCTGCTGGGCCCGAGCGGATGTCTTGCTCTCCCGGGCGATGCCGTGGCGACATTCTTGTTGGTCGTGCCTGTGCCGTCAATTGATGTCTCGCGCGGCTACTGGCTGCTCCTCTGGGACAACACGCCGCGACCCCAGGACCAAGCCAATTTTCTGCTGGCCAGGGTCACCGAACTGGTCGGCCATGCCGCCATGGACAGGCGCCGGGCCGCCGAGACGCACCGCCGCTATCTGGTCGAACGCGCATCCGCCACGGCCCGCATCGGGATCTGGACCTGCACCCTGCCCGACGAAGTCTTGTCCTGGTCCGATGGTGTCTATGATCTCTTCGAGCTTCCGCGGGGCTCCGTCGTCAGCCGCGCCCAGGCCCTCAAGATGTACACGCCCGAATCGCGCCGCCGCATGCAGGCCCTGCGCAAGCAGGCCATCGAAACCCTCGGCGATTTCAATTTTGACGCCGAGATCATCACCACCACCGGCAAGCGGCGCTGGATGCGCATCACCGCCACCGTCGACGGAGCCAATGGCCGCGCCACCCGCATCTTCGGCATGAAGCAGGACATCACCGAAGAAAAGCTCCTGGCGGAAAACACGAGGCGAATGGCCGAGACCGACGCGCTCACTGGCCTCGCCAATCGAGCCCTGTTTCAAACCCGGCTGAACGCACTCTGCGCTTCAGAAGGCGCGGACAACATGGATGCTCTCATCCTGGTCGACCTCGACCGTTTCAAGGCAATCAACGACGAGCTTGGCCACGCCCAGGGCGATCTCTGCCTGCTCGAGGCCGGTCGACGGCTTCAGGCCTGCTCACCCCGGGCCGCGCTGGTTGCGCGGATCGGCGGTGATGAGTTTGCCATCATAATCGAGCGGCAGACCGGCCAGGATCCCGAAGCAATCTGTGCCAGTATTGTACAGGCCTTCGAAAGGCCCATTGGTCTTGGTTCACAGCAGAGACGGATTGGCGCCTCCGTCGGCATGGCGCGTCGGACCGGACAGGATGCCGACGCACTCTATCGCGATGCAGACACGGCGCTATACCGGGCCAAATCCGCCGGTCGCGGAACCTGGCGCCAGCACGACGCGGCTTAGCCTGCCGAAGCCAGACGAGGTTATCCTGCGCCCCCGGCTGGTCGCATGCGGCTCTTCCGGACCGGCGCCGGGCTCCAAATAGAAGGGGCGGCACCCGGCCGCCCCAACGCGCATCCCGTATCAGAACGGAATATCGTCATCCATGCCGCCCGGCTCGAAGGCCGGCGCATTGGCAGAGGGTCGGCGCCCGCCACCGCCGCCGGAATTGTCGCGCACCCCGCGGAAGCCGCCATTGTCGCCACCATAGCCACCACTGTCGCCCGCACCCTCGCCGCGGCCATCCAGCAGCACCATGGAGGAATTGAAGTTCTGCAGCACCACTTCGGTCGAATACTTGTCCTGGCCGGACTGATCCTGCCACTTGCGCGTTTGCAGCTGGCCTTCGAGATAAACCTTGGAGCCCTTGCGCAGATACTGCTCGGCCACGCGGGCAAGCCCTTCAGAGAAAATCACCACGCGGTGCCACTCGGTTTTTTCCCGCTGCTCGCCGCTATTGCGGTCGCGCCAGCGCTCCGATGTCGCGACGCTGAGATTGACCACCTTGCCACCACTCGGCAGGTTCCGCACTTCCGGGTCATTGCCCAGATTGCCCACCAGAATAACCTTGTTCACGCTGCCAGCCATGGCGCATATCCTTCCAATTCAGTCCCGGTCTGCCCGGTCGCGGGACGCTTTCTCTCTTGGGTCGCTCCTGCTGCCCGGCACGCAGCCTTCGACCCACGCGCGGCACAATAGACCTTTCTGCGATCCGCACACGCTGCAAAAGCGGTTCTTCACAGAACCCTTTTCGCCCGTACACCTGTAGCCATATCGGTGTGTTCTCTTTATGTTCACCCAAGCACAACCAGAGTCAAGCCCTCTCTGCTCCTGACATCCGGTGTCAGCAGTCTCCCTTAGGTAGCCCTTGACCGGAGCTTGACTGTTCTGTTTACGTTCACAAACCCTTGACTGGCCGAGTTGACTTGCGGGCGGCACCATGAAGTCCTATTTCTTGGCCTTCGCCCGCCCGCCCTCCCTGCCGGCGCGACACGCTATGGACCCGACATGACTGACAAGCCGAGCCTCAACCGCGAAATCATTGTGCGCGGCGCCCGCGAGCACAATCTGAAGGGCATCGACGTCAAGCTGCCGCGCGACAGCCTGATCGTGATGACGGGGCTCTCGGGCTCGGGCAAGTCGTCCCTGGCCTTCGACACCATCTATGCCGAGGGGCAGCGCCGCTATGTCGAAAGCCTTTCGGCCTATGCGCGCCAGTTCCTGGAAATGATGCAGAAGCCCGATGTCGAGCACATCGAGGGGCTTTCACCGGCCATTTCCATCGAGCAGAAGACCACCAGCCGCAATCCGCGCTCCACGGTCGGCACCGTCACCGAAATCTACGACTACCTGCGCCTGCTCTATGCCCGCGTCGGCGTGCCCTATTCGCCCGCCACGGGCCTGCCCATCGAGAGCCAGACCGTCTCCCAGATGGTCGACCGTACCCTCGAACTGCCCGAGGGCACCCGTCTCTACCTCCTTGCGCCCATCGCCCGGGGCCGCAAGGGCGAGTTCAAGAAGGAACTGGCCGACCTGATGCGCAAGGGCTTCCAGCGCGTCAAGATTGACGGGGAATATCACGAGATCGAGGACGCCCCGGCGCTCGACAAAAAGTTCAAGCACGACATTGAAGTCGTTGTCGATCGCCTTGTTGTATCAAAAGATATTATGGGGCGCCTCGCCGAAAGCTTCGAGACGGCCCTCAAGCTCGCCGACGGCATCGCCCTGGTCGAGTTCGCCGACGAGAAGGACGAAAACGGCGAGCCGCGCCGCATCACCTTCTCGGAAAAATTCGCCTGCCCGGTCTCCGGCTTCACCATTGCCGAGATCGAGCCGCGCCTGTTCTCATTCAACAATCCGTTCGGCGCCTGCCCGGTCTGCGATGGCCTGGGGACCGAGCAGAAGATCGACCCGGACCAGATCGTCCCCGATCCGACGCTGTCGCTGCGCGATGGGGCCATCCTGCCCTGGTCCAAGACCAGTGCGCCCTACTACCAGCAGACGCTCTCTGCCGTGGTGAAGCATTTCGGCGCCTCCACTGGCACCGCCTGGAACGAACTGCCCTTCGACGTTCAGCACGCCGTGCTCTATGGCACCGACAAGACCCCGATCAACTTCGTCTATGACGATGGCCTGAGGCAGTACAAGACCACCAAGCCCTTCGAGGGTGTCATCGGCAACCTTGAGCGTCGCTACAAGGAAACCGAAAGCGCCGGTATGCGCGAAGAGATCGAAAAATACATGTCGGCCAAGCCCTGCGTGGCCTGTGGCGGCTATCGTCTCAAGCCCGAGGCCCTGGCGGTCAAGATCGACAATCACCATGTCGGCCAGGTCACAGACATGTCCATTCGCGTCGCATCGCAGTGGTTCAACGACCTCTCGGCCAAGCTGACGCCGACCCAGAGCCAGATCGGCGAGCGCATCCTCAAGGAAATCCGCGAGCGCCTGAAATTCCTCAACGATGTGGGCCTCGAATATCTCTCCATGTCGCGCAATTCGGGCACGCTGTCCGGCGGCGAGAGCCAGCGCATCCGCCTCGCCTCGCAAATCGGCTCGGGCCTGACCGGCGTGCTCTATGTGCTCGACGAGCCGTCCATCGGCCTCCACCAGCGTGACAATTCCCGCCTGCTCGAAACGTTGCAGCGCCTGCGCGACCTGGGCAATACCGTCATCGTCGTCGAACATGATGAGGACGCCATCCTCACGGCCGACTATGTGCTCGACATTGGCCCCGGCGCCGGCGTCAATGGTGGCCGCATCGTCGCCGAGGGCTCACCCCAGGACATCCTCGATCACCCGGACTCGCTGACCGGCAAATATCTCTCCGGCCGCATGGGCATTCCCGTCCCAGCCGAGCGCCGCGAGGGCAAGAAGGGCAAGGCCCTCTCCATCAAGGGCGCCACCGGCAACAATTTGAAGAATGTCTCGGTCGATGTGCCGCTGGGCATGTTCGTCGCCATCACCGGCGTTTCTGGCGGCGGCAAGTCCACCTTGATGATCGACACCATGTATCAGGCCATCGCCCGCCGCCTGAATGGCGCCCGCGTCGTCCCGGCGCCGCATGAGAGCCTCACCGGCCTCGAATTCCTCGACAAGGTCATCGACATCGACCAGTCGCCCATCGGCCGCACCCCGCGCTCCAACCCGGCCACCTATACCGGCGCCTTCACGCCGCTGCGCGAATGGTTCGCGGGCCTCCCCGAAGCCAAGACCCGCGGCTATGGCCCCGGCCGCTTCAGCTTCAACGTCAAGGGTGGCCGTTGCGAGAAATGCGAGGGCGATGGCGTCCTCAAGATCGAGATGCACTTCCTGCCCGACGTCTATGTCACCTGCGACGTCTGCAAGGGCAAGCGCTACAATCGCGAGACGCTGGAGGTCCAGTTCAAGGGCAAGTCGATCTCTGACGTGCTCGACATGACCATCGACGAGGGCGTCGAGTTCTTCTCGGCGGTCCCGACCATTCGCGACAAGTTCGCCACCCTGCAGCGCGTCGGCCTGGGCTATGTCAAGATCGGTCAGCCCGCCACCACGCTCTCGGGTGGTGAAGCACAGCGCGTCAAGCTTTCCAAAGAGCTTTCAAAACGCGCCACCGGCCGCACCCTCTATATGCTCGATGAGCCGACCACCGGCCTCCACTTCCACGACGTCGCCAAGCTCCTCGAAGTGCTGCACGAACTGGTCGAGGGCGGCAATACGGTCGTGGTCATCGAGCACAATCTCGAAGTCATCAAGACGGCCGACTGGATCATCGACCTCGGCCCCGAAGGCGGCGATGGCGGCGGCGAGATTGTAGCCGTCGGCACCCCTGAGGCGGTCGCCGAGAACCCACGCTCGCATACAGGCGTCTATTTGAAAGAAGTCATGGAACGCCGCCCGCACTTCGTGAAGGCGGCGGAGTAGTTCGCCTACGCTCCCTCGCCCCTCAGGGGAGAGGGTAGCGCCGCCGCGAGCGCAAGCGAGTTGGCAAAGCTGGGGTGAGGGGTGAAGGCCTCTCGGCGTTGCCACGGTGCTGAACCCCTCATCCGGCGCTTCGCGCCACCTTCTCCCCTCAGGGGAGAAGGGAACGGAGGCAGCACCTGACACCCCTCAGATCAACCCCATCCGCGCCAGTTCCGCAGCGATCTCCGCCGAATTGTCATTGCCGCCCGCTTCCATGTCCGGCGGCGCATCCTCGGGCCTGAGGTAGCGCCAGCCCTGAAACGGGCGCTTGGGATAGGGCACGGTGCGGATGATGTCCGGCGACATGATGATGTCGCAATAATCCTTGCCTTCGGCATCGGTATAGGGCGCCAGGCGCAGAATGGGCTGCCGGCAGCAGATCGTCCCCGACATCACCCAATAGATCGAGGCCTGGCCTTCCATTTCAGCGCCACGCTTGGGCATCATGCGCGTCCGGTGCACATGCACGTCCTCGCCATAATCGGCGCCCCACCAATGCGCGCGCTCGTCACGGTAGCTTTCCAACTCCTCCACGCTGGCCACGCCAACGCAGAGCTTGACCATATGGATCATGCCAGGGTCCCCGGCGCCACCCGGCCCTGAATGACGTCGATCTCGTCATCGTCCACGATCCAGGGCTCCTGCAGCGCCAACGTCAGCCAGGCCTGGAAAGCCGGCAGCGCATAGATCGCCTCGACATAGCGCCCGGCGACATCCGAGACCGGCAGTTCATATGTGCGCAGCCGCGTCGCCAGCGGCGCAAACATGGCGTCGGCCGCCGAGAACTCGCCAAAGAGATAGGGCCCGCCCGAGCGCGTCAGCAGCCCGCCCCAAAGCTCCTCCACCCGATGCAGATCCTTGCGCACGGCATCGAGATCGACCTTGCCCGGATGGGAGGCCCGCAAATTCATCGGCGCATGGGTTCTCAATCCGGAAAATCCGGCATGCATCTCGGCGGCTGCAGCGCGCGCCAGCGCCCTGTCGGCACGGTCCTGCGGCCAGATCGCCTTGTCGGGAAAGCCGTCGGCCAGATACTCGATAATGGCAATGGTTTCGGGCACCACCAGCTCGCCATCGAGCAGCACCGGCACCTTCGCCGTCGGGGATCGAGCCGCCAACTTCTCGCGCCAGCCCGTACCGGACAGCTGTAGGACTTCGTCCTCGAACGGAATTTCGAAATGCCGCAGCACCAGCCAGGGCCGCAGCGACCATGTCGAGTAATTGCGATTCCCGATCAACAGCTTCATCGAATGTCCTCACGCTCAGCAAGAAGGGCGCCCAGTGGCCGGGCGCCCTCCGTTTAAACCTTCTGCAGTGAAAAACTCCAGTGTGAGACTGTGCCCCTCTCCAAAATCGGGCCCGCTTCTGCGGTCCCCAGGGTAGCACTCAGACGTCACACACCAGCAACCACGGAGAAAACCAGCCCCATCGATACGAGGCATACCAGCGCCCAGCTCATCGTCTGCCAGACATTGGCCTTGGTTTGACTGCGCATAGATCGCTCCTTGTCAGTCGTCCACGCCGACCCGTTTGCGTCACTTGCTCTTGCGAAGCAGTCCGCACAGCGGCCGGTCATGAATCGTTAGCCGTCCCGCAAATGGGAAGCAAGCGACCAAACTGCAACACCTTGCCTCTGTGGAAATCCCTGCCCGCCGCCTCTAGAACAAGCCGAACCACAGACCCGCAATACCCAAAAAGGCAAAGAAACCAATGACATCCGTCACAGTCGTGACGAAGACGGCCGAGGCGATCGCCGGGTCAGCCTTGAGCCGGTCCAGGGTCAATGGAATGAGAATTCCGAACGTACCGGCCACGATCAGGTTGATGATCATGGCCAGGCCGATGACGATTCCCAATTGCAGATTGCCGTAACGGAGCGTGGTCACGATTCCGATTAGAATGGCGAAAATGACGCCATTGACCACGCCGACCACCATCTCGCGCCGGATCAGGCGCCTCAGGCGCCCGCCATCGAGTTCACGCATGGCCAGGGCGCGCACGGTCACGGTCATGGTCTGCGCGCCGGCATTGCCCCCCATGGAGGCGACGATGGGCATCAGCACGGCCAGCGCCACCATCTGCTCGATGGTCGCGTTGAACAGGCCGATCACATAGGACACCAGCACGGCCGTGAACAAATTGACCAACAGCCAGGGCACACGGCTTTTGACGGTGTCCACAGTGGTGTCCGAAACGTCCTCGTCGCCCACGCCCGCCATCAGGCGGATGTCTTCCTCGGCCTCTTCCTGGATAACGTCGACAATGTCGTCGATGGTCAACACGCCCACCAGGCGCTCGCTCTCGTCGACCACGCCCACCTCGACCAGGTCGTAGCGCTCGAAGCTGCGCGCTGCCTCTTCCTGGTCCTCCTCGGCATTCACCAGCACCAGATTGGTGTTCATGATGCTGTCGATCTTGGTCGCGCGCGGCGTACGCAGGAACTTGTCCAGCGGCAAGGTCCCGAGCACCTTGTATGAGGCGTCGACCACATAGAGCTGGTAGAATTCGTCCGGCAGGTCCTTTTCGCTGCGCAGATAGTCGATCACCTGACCCACGGTCCAGAACGGGGGTATGGCAATGAAATCCGTGGTCATCCGTCGCCCGGCGGATTCCTCTGGAAAATCGAGGCTGCGCTTGAGCGACAGGCGTTCGAATGTGGGCAGCGCCGAGAGAATCTCGTCGCGATCCTCCTCTTCGAGGTCCTCCAGCAGATAGACCGCATCATCATTGTCGAGCTCGGCCACGCCGCGGGCGATGGCCGAATTGGGCAGCGCTTCCATGATCTCGAGGCGGATGCTCTCATCGACCTCGGTCAGCGCCGAGAAGTCGAACTTGTCGCCAAGCGCCCCCACCAGCGCCAGCCGCTCCTCGGCATCGAGTTGCTCGAGCACGTCGCCAACATCGGAGTGATGCAGCGGCTCCATGACCAGCGCCACGTCTTCATGCCGCCCAGCGGCAAGAAAGGCGCGCAAGCGTTCCAGCCAAAGGGCACTGATCCGGCCCTCCTCGTCGCGGAACGCATTGATGTCATTCCCGGTTTCGAGGCCGGACGCCGTATCAAATTCTTCGCTCATCGGGAGCCCTTTGCGTGTCCGCGGGTTTCAGGGGCAGGTCAAGCTGTAGCCAATCGGCCCCGATTGCGCCAGACTCGTTCCATGGCTTTTTCTCGCAATTGCGGAGGCGCCCCCATGCATCAAGATCCCGACCTGGAGACTGGATTCCGCCGCTTGGCGAAACTGGCGCAGGATCGACCCCTGGCCGAGGTCGAAAAAAGCACCAGCTACGGCACCCCGGCCTTGAAGGTGGCCGGGGCTACCTTTGTGCGCATGCTGGATGAAACCACCGCAGTGCTGCAATGCCCGGTGGATCAGAAGGCGCTGCTCATGGAAATCTCGCCCGGCATCTATTTCGAAACCGATCACTATGTCGGCCACGACGCGATGCTGATCAACCTTGAGAAGATTTCCGACGAAGAGCTCTCCCTGCGCCTCCATGACGCTTGGGAGTACAAGGCGCCGGGACGGCTGCTGAAGCTCGTCGACTGATCTATTCGACCCGCCTGCCGCTCTCGCGGTTGAAGCCGTGCAGCGCCGCGAGCGGCAGAATGAAGTCGACCCGCTCGGCCTCGCCCACGCTGGCGCGCCCCTGCTGCACCAGGATCAGCGCCTGCGCGATTCCCTCGACCCGTACATAGAGGTGGCTTTCGCCGCCGACCGGCTCGATCAGCTCGACCGTGCCGGACAGGGTGATGCCATCCCTGCTCCCCAGCAGGACCTGATCGGGGCGAATGCCGACAATATCGGTTCCGGCCGGAAAGTCCGGCATGGTGCCGCCAGCCACGGCAACCAACGCCTCGACCGGTATCAGATTCATCGGCGGCGAGCCGATAAATCCGGCCACGAACAGGCTGGCCGGCCTGTCATAGAGCTCTATGGGCTTGCCGACCTGTTCGATCCGCCCGCCATTCATCACCACCAGCCGGTCGGCCAGGGTCATGGCTTCGAGCTGGTCATGGGTCACATAAACGCTTGTCGTCTTGAGCGAGCGCTGCAGCCGCCGGATTTCAATGCGCATCTGCCCACGCAGCTTGGCATCCAGGTTCGACAGCGGCTCATCGAACAGGAACGCCTTGGGTTGGCGCACAATGGCCCGGCCCATCGCCACGCGCTGCCGCTGGCCACCGGAAAGCTGGCGCGGCTTGCGTTCAAGAAACTGTTCGATTTCCAGGATGCGCGCCGCCTCTGTGACCCGGCGATCGATTTCATCGCGCGGCGTACCGCGGTTCTTCAGACCATATTCCAAATTCTGCCGTACGCTCATATGCGGATAGAGCGCGTAGTTCTGGAACACCATGGCGATATCGCGCTCGGCCGGCTCCTTCTTGTTCACCACATCATCGCCAATCGAGATCGTGCCATCGGTGATGGTTTCGAGCCCGGCGATCATGCGCAGCAGCGTGGACTTGCCGCAGCCCGAGGGCCCCACCAGCACCACCAGCTCGCCATCGGCAATGGAAAGATCGAGCGCGTGGATGGCCGTAACATTGCCCGGATAGACCTTGCGGACACTTTTGAGGTCGATGCTTGCCATTGTTCTTATTTCTCCGTTTCGACCAGGCCTTTGACGAACAGGCGCTGCATGAAGATGACGATGAGGACCGGGGGCAGCATGGCCATGACCACGGCCGCCATGATGGTGTTCCACTGCGGATCGGCTTCCTGGGCCGCTGCCAGGCGCTTCACACCCATCATCAGCGTGTAATAGTTGGGGTCCGTGGTCACCAGCAGCGGCCAGAGATACTGGATCCAGCCATAGATGAAGAGGATGACGCAGAGCGCTGCGATATTGGTTCGGCTCAGCGGGAGCAGGATATCGCGGAAGAACTTGATGGGTCCCGCCCCATCCACGCGCGCCGCTTCCATCAACTCGTCCGGAATGGTCATGAAGAACTGCCGGAAGAGGAACGTCGCTGTCGCCGAGGCGATCAACGGAATGGTCAGGCCCAGATAGGAATTGAGCAGCCCGAGATTAGCCACAACGGCGAAAGTCGGGATGATGCGCACTTCCACCGGCAGCATCAGGGTGATGAAGATCATCCAGAAGGCCAGCACCCGCCCGGGAAAGCGGAAATAGACGATGGCATAGGCTGAGATGATCGAGATCGCGATCTTGCCCAGCGTGATCGAAATCGCCATCAGCAGCGAGTTCCAGGTCATTAGCCAGTACGGCGCCGCACCGCGCTGCTGCCTGGTCAGGACCTCCACTACATTGTTCCATAGCTCTCCGCCGGGTAGCAGCGGCATCCTGCCCGAGGTTAGTGCCGTCGGGCCATGGGTGGCGGCAATGATTGAAATATAGACAGGGAAGGCCACCATCAGCACGCCGCAGATCAGCACCAGATGGGTCAGCACAGTCAGCCAGGGACGATTTTCGACCATTCGCCCGCCCTCCTAATACTGGACCCGGCGTTCCACATAGCGGAACTGGATCACGGTGAGCACGATGACGAAGAGCATCAGGATGACGGACTGGGCCGAGCTGGAGCCCAAATTGAGCCCGATATAGCCGTCCGAATAGACCTTGTAGACCAGAATATTGGTCGCCTGGTTCGGGCCGCCCGCTGTCGTTGCGTCGACGACGCCGAAGGTGTCGAACATGGTGTAGTTGAGATTGACGATCATCAGAAAGAACGTGGTTGGCGAGAGCAACGGGAAGACGATCGTCCAGAACCGCTTGAACGGCCCTGCCCCATCAATCGCCGCCGCTTCGTTGAGCGACTGCGGCACCGATTGCAGGCCCGCCAGAAAGAACAGGAAATTGTACGAAATCTGCTTCCAGCTTGCCGCGATGATGATCAGGATCATCGCCTGCGCGCCATTAAGCTGGTGGTTCCAGTCCACCCCGACAAATTCGAGCATATAGGGCAGGATGCCGGTGGACGAATTGAAGATGAACCACCACAAAATGCCCGCCACTACCGGCGAGACCGCATAGGGCCAGAGCAGCATGGTCGAATAAGCCGTGCCGCCGCGAATGAGCCTGTTGACGGCCACCGCCAGCACCAGCGCCAACCCCATCGATATCAGCGTCACCGCCAGAGCAAACAATGCCGTCCGCCCGATCGAGGCCAGATAGGCCGGTTCCTGGAACAGCCGCGCATAATGCTGCAGTCCCACAAAGCTGGTGGACAGCCCGAACGGGTCTTCGCGTTCAAAGGAGGACTTGATGGCCTGGCCGGCCGGCCAGATGAAGAAGATCAGCGTGATGATCAGCTGCGGCGCCACCAGCAGATAGGGCAGCCCTTGGCTGGGAAAGACAGTGCGTTTGGTATCCATCGGCCCGATCCAGGGAAACGCCGTCGCGGCGGTCCCGAAATAGACGAAAGGGCGGCGGCGAACCTGTCGCCACCGCCCTGCTATTCAACTCGCCTTACTGGTTGGCGGCCTGGAAATCGCGCAGCAGCTGGTTGCCGCGGCTGACCAGGTCGTCGAGCGCCTGCTGAGCGGTCTTGTCGCCGGCCAGCAACGCCTGGAATTCCTGGTCGATCACGTCACGAACCTGGACGTAATTGCCGAAACGCAGACCCTTGGAATTCTCGGTCGGGGCGTTGAGCGTCATCTGCTTGATAGCCACGTCCGAACCCGGATTGGCTTCATAATAGCCCTGGCTCTGGCCCAGCTCATAGGCCGCCTGGGTGATCGGCAGGTAACCGGAATACTGGTGCCAGTCGGCCTGCACTTCGGCCGAGGAGAGGTAGGAGAAGAAGTCCGCAACGCCCTTGTACTGGGCTTCGTCGGCACCCTGCAGCACCCACAGGGTCGCGCCGCCGATGATCGAGTTCTGCGGTTCAACTTCTTCATAATGCGGCAGCATGCCGAAACCGACCTCGAAGCCCTCGGCATTGGCCAGGACGCCGGCGCGCGATGCGGAGGAGTTCATGTAGATGGCGCATTCGCCGGTGTAGAACTTGGCCGGAGCATCGGCGCCGCCACCCGGGCCGCCATAGGAGAACACGCCCTCATCCTGCCAGCGCTTGAGGTTTTCCCAGTGCTTGACCTGCAGCGGGCCATTGACCACGAATTCGCTGTCCAGGCCGCCGAAGCCGTTTTCCAGCGTGCCGATCGGCTGGTTGTGCCAGGCCGAGAAGTTTTCCAGCTGCGCCCAGGAGATCCAGCCCGAGGTGAAGCCGCAATCGGCAGCGCCCGATTCCATGATCTGGCGCGAGAAGGCTTCCAGCTCTTCCCAGGTCTTGGGCGGCATTTCAGGATCAAGACCAGCAGCTTCGAACACGTTCTTGTTGTAGTACATGATCGGGGTTGAGGAATTGAACGGCATGGAGAGCATGTTGCCCTCGGTGTCGGTGTAGTAGCCGACGACGGTCGGCAGGAAGCCGGCCGGATCGAAGTCGGCGCCCATGTCGGCCATCAGCTGATAGACCGGGTAGATGGCGCCCTTGGCGGCCATCATGGTGCCGGTGCCCACTTCGAACACCTGCACGATTTCCGGCTGCTCGCCAGCGCGGAAGGCGGCGATGGCAGCGGTCATGGTTTCGGCATAGGAGCCCTTGTAGACCGGGGTCACGACATAGTCGGACTGGCTGGCGTTGTAGCCGGCCACGATTTCCTCGAGCTTGGTGCCCAGCTCGCCACCCATGGCGTGCCACCAGGTCACTTCCGTGGCGGCAAAGGCCACCGAGGTCGAAAGGGCGAGCGTAAGGGCGGCAAGGCCCATGCGATTGAGGTTCTTCATGCTTGTCTCCCAACGGGCCGGCGAGGCTTGAAGAAGCCCCCGGCTCCAGCCAGACCAGTAATGTGTGTGAGCACCGACTTTCAGCATTCGAAACCATTCGAAACGAACCGAAAGGCCCGGCGCACAAGCCGCCCGCCCTCTGGGGCACCGGCCTGCCCGCCCCGTCTATTGAGCTTGCTTGACGTTCACTTGAAGCTTCGGTGACAACCAGATGACGGTTCACATTGACAGGCAAAAAGTTCGCTTGAACGCCGCAGCCCCTTCCCGCGGCGCCACTTTCCACCCTTCACCATGTCGAAAAGCCCCGCGCTCTTTCGTCGCCATAAGTGCAACACACAAGGTTTCAGAACGAGCAAGACGCGAAGGGACCACCCCATCATGACCCAGACCACCACGACGCTGAGCTGTGCCTGTGGCCAATTCCACCTCGAATTGACCGGAGATCCGTTCAGCGCCTCGGAATGCCACTGCAAGTCCTGCCGCAGCGCTGCGCAGCGACTGTCCAGCCTACCCCCGGCCTTTTCCATCGCCGCTGACAATGGTGGCGTGCCCTATGCTCTCTACCGCAAGGACCGCGTCCGCTTCCCCGACGGCACTGCCGGGCTTGCCGAGTTTCGCCTCAGCGACACCGCGCCGACGCGCCGGGTGCTGACCACCTGCTGCAAGACACCGGTCTTTCTGGAGTTCGAAGGAGGCCACTGGCTCAGTCTGTTCACCGGCCTCTGGCCGGAGGACCAGCGCCCCGAACCCCGGATTCGTACCCAGACCGGCGACGTCCCGGACGGCGTGACACTCGATGATTCCCTGCCAGCCGGGACCCTGACAACGGCCGGATTCTACGCCAGGCTGCTCGGCGAATGGATCGCTATGGGCTTCAAGTCCCCAAGGATCACTATCGAGGAGAAGATCAATGCCTGACGCTGACGACAAGATCACCATCGGCAATGTCAATCATCCCGATCACAGCGAGCGGGTCGATCGCGCCAAATACATGGCCATGCATGATGCGCTGATGGCCATCCTGCCCACCGAGCCGCCGGGCCTGACCGTGGCCGAGGCCAAGGAAGCTCTTCTCCCACACCTCTCCCAGGACCTTTTTCCCGGCGGCGACAAGGCCGGCTGGTGGCTCAAGGCCGTTCACCTGGATCTGGAGTCAAAAAAGGTCATCGCCCGCGCCAAGGGCAGCCCGGTGCGGCTGCATAAGCTGTGAGGGCAAGAAACGCTTAGGGCCAGTTCATCGTTCTTGAAAACGATGAACTGGCCCTAAGTGACTGGTGCGGTCGAGAAGACTCGAACTTCCACGCCTTGCGGCACAGCGACCTCAACGCTGCGCGTCTACCAATTCCGCCACGACCGCACTGTAGTGGTAGAAGCTTTGGCGCCAGAGGCCCCGAAGCGAGTGGGGGTGTAGCAAAGCTGTTGCATTCCCACAAGCGGATAATCGGAGATTTTCGCGTCCCTGTGCAAAGGCCAACTAAGCCCCCGCCCGGATAGTCAGGCCTCAACCGAGCCGCAAGACCTTCTCGGTCACGAACACGCGCAAATGCCCTTCTTCGACATTCACCTCACCCTTGGCGATCAGCGTGCTATTGGCATAGATGCGCAATGGATCGTGCTCGGTCGCGTCCAGTTCGATCACCGCACCGCGGCCCATGCGCAGCATGTGGTGGATCGGCATGGTGGTCGCGCCAAGCTCAACCGTGATATCGACTTCAATATTGTCCAGGGTGTTCATAGATAAGGTGCAGTCCCGGGTCCGGCGCCATCGCGCCACGGATTCGTTTGTCCCTGAGGGTCGGCCAGAGCTGGTTATGGAAGTCTTAACAAACGTAAACGAAGCGTGCCAAATCGGCGCGAAACTGCACCGCCCGGACGGCAAGCCGGTCGAATGGCGCATTTTCGATGCTCCGCTCGCTTATCCCGACGCCTTGGCCATGATGGACGAGCGCGTAGCGGCCATTGCCGAGGGCAAGGCTGCTGAGGCCGTATGGCTGCTCGAACATCCACCGCTTTACACCTCGGGCACCTCGGCCCGTCCCGAAGACCTGATCAATGCGCGCTTTCCCGTGTTTCCCGCAGGGCGTGGCGGCCAATACACCTATCATGGCCCAGGCCAGCGCGTGGCCTATGTCATGCTCGACCTGACCAGGCGCGGCCGCGACATACGCTGTCTGGTCCAGGGGCTGGAACAATGGGTCATCGATACGCTGGAAGCGCACAATATACGGGGCGAGCGTCGCGAAGGCCGCGTGGGGGTCTGGGTCCCCCGCCCCGACAAGGGTCATGCGCGGGAGGACAAGATCGCGGCCATTGGCGTGCGGGTGCGCAAATGGGTCACCTTCCACGGCATCTCGCTCAACATCGCACCTGATCTATCGCATTATGACGGCATCGTTCCCTGCGGCATCACCGACCAAGGCGTGACCAGCTTTGAGGATCTGGGCGTCATTGTCTCGATGCCGGAGGTCGATTCGGTGCTGCGCAGCCGCTTCGAGGCACTTTTTGGCGCCACAACACCCGCCGAAGGCCTTGCCATTACCGCCTGAGCCACACAATTCTGTGCGAAGACCGGAATCGAGGAGCCTGAAATGACCCTGGACGATCTCAAGCGACTGCTGACGCGCCAAACCCTGTTCCGGCTGGATTCCATTCTGTCACCAAAACTGGTACCAATCCTCTATGCCTTGGGATTGGCCGCCATTCTGCTCTGGGCCATCAGCCACTTCTTCTTCCGCTTCGGCACAAGCTTTGGCGATGGCCTGTGGGGCCTGCTCGAAATAGCGGTCTTCGGTCTCTTGTCACTGGTTGGCCTGCGCATTGGGTGTGAGGCCCTGCTGGTCTGGTTCAAGAGCCACGAGAATACCGGCGAAACCGTGCAGCGCTCGCGCTATTCCGCCTCCCTGCTCGATGAGGTCCGCGATGCCATTCGCGACCTGGCCGAAGAAGGGGAAGAACGGGATTTCGCCGAGGCTGACGAATACATCACGCCGGCCACCGAGCCGGTTCCGCAGGTCAATCCCGCCGCCGATACGCCGCGCGAGCCGGCCACCAAGCCCGGCGAGACCCACAAGCCCCGCCGCACCGCCAAGCGCACGCCGCCCAAATCGGTGACCTGAACGACCAAAGGCCGCTCAACCGAGCGGCCTTTCGCTTGTTTCGGACGCAGTTGCCTTTTGGCAGGTCGGCCTTAAGCAGATTACCAGTTCAGCGTCATTGCCGGGCTTGTCCCGGCAATCCATTTCAACACAGGCAATGGACCACCGGGACAAGCCCGGTGGTGATGGGCCGAATCCACTACTGCTTGTTCACGCTCCAGGCGCCAGGACCGGCGAACACCAGGAACAGGAACAGGAAGCAGAACAGGATGGCTGCGTCACCGCCATTATTGGTCGGAAACAGATTGCCGGGGGCATGCACCATCCAATAGGCGACAGCCATGGTGCCCGAGGCGATGAAGGCCGCCGCGCGGGTGAAGAAACCAATGCCGATCAGCACGCCGGCGATGATTTCGATGACTGCAGCGAACCAGAAGATGGAGAAGGCGTCGGGCGCCCATTCGGTTGCCGGGAAGCCAATCAGCTTCTGCGTCCCGTGCAGGAAGAACAGGAGTGCGGCAACAACGCGCAGCACGGCGAGGGCCTGCGGCGCATAAGCGGAGAGTCGATCGGACATGGATTGATCCTTGTGCTGCGCCAGCCGGCGCTGTTTCGGGGACGTCAGCCCTAGACCAGGATGTTTTCGCCGATAACCGAGACAATTGCAGAAGCACTGTTCAACAATCCGCTCCTCAACAATCTGTGTTCGCCGCCGTGCACAAGGCTGCCCCACCCCCATTGCGAGGCAGTCACATTGCGTAACTGCCCAGATTTCTGTATGACGCGCCATCCCATCAGGCTCTGCACCGATCAGCAAATAGCGGTGTCGGTCGATGCTGATGTCCAAACTCGAATTAGCGGATCAGATGACGCGCATGACTCAGGCGCCAAAAATCGGGCTCGTCAGCCTCGGCTGCCCCAAGGCACTCGTAGACAGCGAGCGCATCATGACCACCCTGCGGGCGCAGGGCTATTCGTTCAGCCGCGACTATGCCGGGGCCGATGTCGTGCTGGTCAACACCTGCGGATTTCTCGACAGCGCCAAGCAGGAGAGCCTTGAGGCCATTGGCGAAGCGCTCAATGAAAACGGCAAGGTCATTGTTACCGGTTGCCTGGGCGTCGAGGAAAACCTCATCCGCGAGACCCATCCAAGCGTGCTCGCCATCACCGGCCCGCATCAATATGAGAGCGTGGTCTCGGCCGTGCATGAGCACCTGCCACCGGTGCCCAACAAATTCGTGGACCTGGTGCCCGAAAGCGGCCTCAAGCTGACGCCGCGCCACTACGCCTATCTCAAGATTTCCGAGGGCTGCAACAATCGCTGCTCTTTCTGCATCATCCCGCAGATCCGCGGCGACCTCGCCTCGCGTCCGGCCGCCGGCATTCTGTCGGAAGCCGAGGGCCTGATCCGCTCGGGCGTCAAGGAATTGCTGGTCATCTCCCAGGACACCAGCGCCTACGGCCTCGACATCAAATACACGATCAGCAAGTACCGTGGGCGCGAGGTGAAGGCCAAGTTCTATGATCTGGCCAAGGAACTGGGTGAACTGGGCGCCTGGGTGCGCCTGCACTATGTCTATCCCTATCCTCACGTCGATCCGGTCATGGAACTGATGGCCGAGGGCCTCGTCCTGCCCTATCTCGACATTCCCTTCCAGCACGCCTCGCCGAATGTCTTGAAGGCCATGCGCCGCCCCGCGCATCAGGAAAAGACCCTTAACCGCATCCTCGACTGGAAGCGTCAGGTCCCTGATCTCACCGTGCGCTCCAACTTCATCGTCGGCTTCCCCGGCGAAACCGAGGAAGATTTCGAAATGCTGCTCGATTTCATCGAGGAGGCCGAGATCGACCGTGCCGGCTGCTTCAAATATGAGCCCGTCACCGGCGCCACCGCCAATGAGCTCGAAGGCGTCGTTCCCGACGAGCTCAAGGAAGAACGCTTCGCCCAGCTCATGGAAGTGGCGCAGAACGTCTCCTTCGGCCAGCTGCAGAAGAAGGTCGGCCGCACCATCGATGTGATCGTCGACGACGTCCGCCCCGAGCAGAACCGCGTGATCGCCCGCTCCAAATGGGACGCCCCCGAGATCGACGGTCAGGTCATTGTCGACCAGGCCGACGGCATCAAGATCGGCGACATCGTCTCGGTCACCGTCACCGACAACGACGAATACGACCTCTTCGCGGTGCCCGCGAAGAGCTGAGCCGAAGCCGTCCCCTGCGCCGCCTTCTCCCCACAGGGGGGAAGGAAATTTCCTAGCGCGCGAACGCCCTGAACGGATTGTCCTGGGTTAATTGGGCAATTGTCGTTTCCGAAACACCCGTCTCCCGCAGGGCCGGCAGGAAGTGATCGACCAGATGGGTATAGGGCTGCGGGATGCCGCCGCCTGGCTGCGCCGGGTCATACCAGCCCCGATCGTGGCTGAGCAGCAAACGCTCCCCCTGCCCGACCTCGAGCGCGCGCATCACCAGTGCCACCACATCGGCATCCGGCGCTCGCCCGATATGGTCGAATTCCAGCCAGGCCCCGCGGGCAAACACCTCGCGGTGCAGCCCGAAATCCTTTTCCTCCTGCGTGTGGATTGACAGGAACCGGCTCGCCGATCCGCCCTCCGCCTCAATGATGTCGAGCTGATCCAGCACCACCCGGCCCTTGATGGTATGCGAGCCGATCAGCGCCCCGGTCTGGGCCGAAGCCCGCGCCGCGGCCCGCAAGATCTTGGTCTCCATGGGCGTGATGCCATCATCGCCCGCACTTACCTTGATCCAGGCGGCAATGACGCCGGTATCATCCACGCCCTTGGTGAGATGCCCCAGCATCCAGCTTTCCAGCGCCGCCTCGCTGGCCTCGGCCACCCAACCCGGAATCCAGGGCTCGCGATAGTTTCCCGTCGGCACCACAATGGGAAAGCCGGTGGCTTTGGAAACCGCCAGGTCCAGATCCACCCTCAAACCGACCCCGCCGGTCGAGCATTCCACCAGCGCCGTCACGCCCTGCGCCTTGATCGCCTCGATCTCGGGCGCCATCAGCCGCACCACATCCTCGGCCTCCGCCTGGGCATAGCCCGGCTTGTCCGGCGTCCGCAGGTCCACGAAGACATGTTCATGCGGCAAGATCAGCCCCAGCTCATCCTTTCGCAACGGACCAAGCGTTGTGTGCAATAGCGTCATGTTGTACCTCCCGGGGGCTGAACCTTCCCACAGCCCCCTCGCCCCCGCAACAGGGCCTGGGCTATTCTGAACCGCGTGTGCGACCTTTCTGGTGCCTCCAGCGTTGTGACCATCCTTACCCGGAGCAGCCCATGACCATGCCGCAAATGCTCGCATTCCTGATTATTGCGGGCATGATGGTCGCCTTCATGCTGGGCCGCTGGCGCTACGATCTTGTCGCCGTCTGCGCCTTGCTCGTGGGCCTCCTGGTCGGGGTTGTTCCGTTCGAACGCGCCTTTGTCGGCTTTTCCAACGACATCGTCATCATCGTAGGTAGCGCGCTGGTGGTCAGCGCCGCCGTCGCCCGGTCGGGAATCATGGAAATCCTGATCCGCCGCTATGTGCCGCGCATGAGCAGCCCCCGCCTGCAGCTGATCGTGCTGGTCACCATCGTCACCGTGCTTTCCGCCTTCGTGAAGAATATCGGCGCCCTGGCCATCATGATGCCGATCGCCTTCCAGATGGCGCGGCGCTCCAGCGTCTCGCCCTCCATGTTCCTCATGCCCATGGCCTTCGGTTCGCTATTGGGCGGGCTGATGACGCAGATCGGCACCTCGCCCAACATCATCGTCTCCGGCGTGCGCCAGGAATTGACTGGCACTGCCTTCACCATGTTCGACTTCACCCCGGTAGGTGCCATCCTGGCCGCCGTCGGCGTCGTCTTCCTGGCCCTGTTCTACTGGCTCCTGCCCGAGCGCCGCCGCGAGGACAGCGGCATGGAAAAGGCCATCGAGATCAAGAACTACACCACCGAGGCCCATGTGCTGCCCGAGAGCTCGGCCATCGGCAAGACCGTGGGCGATCTGCAATCGGCCGCCGATGGCGCCGCCATGGTCACCGGCATCGTCAGCGCCTCCGGCCGCCGCCGCACCCCGCTACCTGACGCCACCCTCAAGGCCGGCGATATCCTGCTGATCGAGGGCGATCCGGAAGCTCTCGACAAGATGGTCAGCCAGACCGGCCTCTCCTTTGCCGAGCGCCGCGGCGTCGCCTCGCGCGATAGCGGCAATATCGGCGTCATCGAGGCCATTATCGGGGAAAGCTCGGGCCTGATCGGCGCCAGCGCCCAGGAGCTGACCCTTTTCGATCGCACCGGGCTCAACCTGCTCGCAATTGCCCGCCGCGACCAGCGCTTCACCAAGCGCCTGGGCGAAATCCGCTTCCAGAATGGCGATGTGATCCTGCTCCAGGGCCACCTCAAGCGCATTCCCGAACTGCTGCGCGAATGGGATATTCTGCCCCTCGTCGAGCGCGGCCTCAAGCTCGGCAGCGTCCGCAATGGCCTGGTACCGCTGGCCATCCTGCTCGTCGCCATGGCGTCCACCGCGTTCGGCCTCGTGCCGGTCGCCCCCGCCTTCTTTGCCGCAGCGGGCCTGATGATCCTCACCGGCGCCCTGCCCCTGCGCGATGTCTATAACCAGATTGATGGCCCCATTCTGGTCATGCTGGCCTGCCTGATCCCGGTGTCCGAAAGCCTGCAACTGACCGGCGGCACCGATCTTGTCGCCGCCTTCCTCACCGCCACCGCCTCAACCCTGCCCGGCTGGGGCGCCCTGGCGCTGATCATGGTCGCCGCAATGGCCGTCACACCCTTCCTCAACAATGCCGCTACCGTGCTGGTCATGGCCCCCATCGCCGCCGCCTTCGCCACCGGCCTCGGCTATCAGCCCGAAGCCTTCCTCATGGCCGTGGCCATCGGCGCCGGCTGCGACTTCCTCACCCCCATAGGCCACCAGTGCAACACCCTGGTCATGGCCCCCGGCGGCTACCGCTTCGGCGACTACTGGCGCCTCGGCGCCCCGCTGTCGCTGCTGGTGGTGCTGGTGGGTGTACCCGCTCTCATGCTGGTCTGGCCATTCTAGCCGGCGCCCCGGGCGCAGCGTCCCGGCAATCTCCCCCCACGACACTCCTCCCCCTCCTTCAGGGGGAGGTAGCGCCGCTAGGCCCATCGGGCCGTAGCAGAGCTAGGAGGGGTGACCCGCGAAACTCGCGAGGCAGTTTGGGTGCTGCAAACTAGGCCGCGTCTGGCCGCCGTCTTCAATGGGGTGGGTAGCGGAATGTCCACTTTTGAAAGAGAGCGACGGTTAGCAGCCTCGCGCAGGTCTTCAGGGCTGCAAATCGAAGCGCTCGACTCCCCCCACTTCGTTGAGTCTGACCTGGAAGGTAACCAATTCGCCGTCTACCTCGGATCTGCAAACCCCAACGAAATAGACATTGCTGCGCCGCTCGTCGGAGCCAGCCCTGCTCACCGCGCAGTCATCTGGTTTGATAGTCGGTAGATTTGTGTAGCTAGACCAATCCCGCAGATATTCTGCAGAGACAATCTGCTTCAACCTTTCCTCATCCGGGCTATATACTTCAACTGCAATGGCGAAGCCTATCCAAACGCCGAGCATCGCGATTGCCACCGAGCCAGCAATGACAATAAAAATCTTGTTCAACTTCCGACCACCAAGCAAATAATTCAAGAAGACTGGCTGCCTTTGTGGCTACACGCAACTCTCGCAAACGGCCGTAGCGGGGTCGAGAACAGTCTCGTCAACGCTGGAGTTCCGTCGGGTAATCAAGAGCCCGCTGAGTAATTGACTGGACTAATGGAATTGAAGGTCGCTCGTAGACGGCATCGTCAAATCCCGCCGTATCCAAGACGCGTTGGATCACGCCATTTGGGTCTTCTATCAATTCGTTAAAATGTTGATTGGAGATTATGGAGACCTTTAGGCCGACGATCTTGTCTTGAGGCGTTGAAGGTAGTGGAGGTAGATAGTGTAAGGTGCACAACCTCGTATCGCACTGCACGTAGGCGAGAATCTGACCACCGCTCCACACTAGAACCGTGTGGTGGATTGGCAGCGTACCTCCAAGCCCGCCGTTAAAACAGACCGCGGAATGCTCCGAAAACCCAGAGACGAGCGCCTCCTGCCCCAAGCGTTGAGAATCTGATCTAGCCCCAGACAATTCCTTGGCCAGCAGATCGAGATCGCATCCAGATTCAGTGTTGTTAGAGCTCAAAAATAAGGACCCAAGCAGCGTCGTGGGCAGCGTTCCGAGCACCGGCGGAAGGCCGTTCGGCGCCTCAAATCGGGGATGAACTCGATACACCGACACACCGAGCGGCCATGAACTGGCCGAATCCGTTTCATTTTCGGGAAATACTAGGCTGGCTGCGATCCAAGCGTTGAAGATTTCATCAGCACTCGTTCTCACCTGTCCGAGCGCATTTCCCACCTGACACACACCCATAACCAGGAAGATTATGATGATTCTTAATCCGGGCATGATCATCAGTGTAATGCGTGCCCCTGGCTGTCTTTAGCCAAGAGTGGCCGCTTTGGGGACATCACGCAACTAAAGGATGCGACCGAAACAGGGTCGACAGCTGACTCCCAGCTTTGCCCGGTTCTCCACACCCCACAGTGTCAGGCATGTCTCAGAACACCTGTCAGCTATCTATCAGGGCTGAACACCTGACCCAAGGGCTCTGCGCTTCAGGATGGCAGTATAGGCGGACTTGTTGGCGCTCGCGCAGTTCTACTGCGGGGCGTTCCCATATTGGCGTCACCAATAGCCTGCTCACCCTTGAAGCAGATCGCCAAGTAAAGAACCCTCGGGTCAAGCCCGAGGGTGACGCGCGGAGGGTGATGTAGCGACCGGTTTCAGGATCGGGGCTTGTCGGCGAGGGTGGCAAGAACGGCGTCGGTGGCCCCTTCCCCTCCCCTCGACCACCCTCGACGCCCCCCACCTATTTCCGCACGCGATAAAACGATTGCACCAGACCCGAAGGGAAGCTTTTCGTCCCCACATGCTCCAGTGCAACATCACCGGCGACTGGACCGAAGAGCGGCAGGCCTTCCCCGATCAGCACCGGAACCCGGCTGATGACCATGTCGTCGATGAGCCCGGCTCGCAGGAAGGACTGGATGACCGCGCCACCATCCAAATAGACGCCGCGCCATCCGCGCTCACCCGCCAACTTCATCGCGTCCGGAGGCGAAGCATTGATGATCTCCACCTTGCCGCGAAGCGCGTCCGGAATGTCGGTTTCCATCAGCCTTCGGCTGAGGACGAGGACAGGCCTGTCATAGGGCCATGGCTCGAAGCCCTTTACGGCCTCGAAGGTTCCGCGCCCCATGATGATCCCATCCACCCGGTCGATATGGGCAGCATATCCGTGATCCTCGCCAAGGCTCGAAAACCCGGTCAGCCAATCGATATCGCCGTCCCGCCTGGCAATGAAGCCGTCCAGACTTGTGCCGATGAATACATGTCCTGTGGGCATTCTCTGTCTCCGTTCTGGGCGTCATCGACCTACCCCGTCCCCCTGCCAAGGCGTGACAGCATCGCGGCCGAGAGCACCAGGCCCGAACGCGCCTTGCCTTTTTCGTCCACTCTGCCACCCTCACACTGTTGAGAGACTCAACTGCGAGGAGGGAAATATGGGTTTTGACGGCGTAGGTTGGCTTGCCGCCATCATTATCGGCGGCGTTGCCGGGTGGCTCGCCAGCATGTTCATGAAGACCGGCACGGGTCTTCTGATGAACATCATCCTGGGCATTGTCGGCGCCATCGTGGCCAGTCTGATCTTCGGGCTGCTGGGCATTTCGTTCGGCGGCTGGATCGGCTATCTCATTGCCGGGTTCATCGGCGCCTGCATCCTGATCGCCATCGTCCGGGCGGTCCGCAAATAGGCTGGATGCCGGCCCCGAACGGCGGGCCGGCACCCCTGCATCAAGCCAATGCCGGCCCTTGAGCCCGCGGCGGGACTGCCCTAAACCGTGGGTGTCCGGAGCACCCATGACCCACAGCACGCACACCATTCCACTGGCGAACCGCCCGCCGCTCATCCTCGGCCGGCGCGCTCTGGTCATGGGCATTCTCAATGTCACCCCCGACAGTTTTTCCGATGGCGGAACCCATAATGCGGTTGATGCGGCGCTCGCCCATGCCCGGCTGATGCTGGCCGAGGGCGCCGATATCATCGATATCGGCGGCGAGAGCACCCGCCCCGGCGCCGAACCGGTCGGCGTGCAGCAGGAGCTCGACCGCGTCATGCCGGTGATCGACGCCATGCGCGCCGCCGGCATCGACGTACCCATCTCCATCGACACCATGAAGCCGCTGGTTGCGCATCAGGCGCTCGAGGCCGGCGCCGACATCATCAACGACGTCAATGGCCTGCAGGGCGCACCCGAAATGGCCGAAATAGCCGCCATCATGGACGCACCCGTCATCGCCATGCACTGGGACCGGGCCTGGACCGCCGAGGCCGATCCCATGCCTGCCATGCAAGCCTACTTCCAGGCGACGCTCGACATCGCTACCAGGGCCGGCATCGACCCGGCCCGCCTAATTCTCGATCCCGGTTTCGGCTTCACCAAAACCCTGAATCAAAACTACAGCATCCTTCGGCAACTGCCTGAATTGACTCGAGAGTTCCCCGACAACGCCCTTCTCGTCGGCACCTCACGAAAATCCATGATCGGCAAAGTGCTCGACAATCAACCAGGCCAACGCCTCGCCGGCACCATCGCCACATCCGTCCAGGGTTATGAGCGGGGCGGCCACATTTTCCGCGTCCACGACGTCGCGCCCAATCGCGATGCCCTTCGCGTCGCCGAGGCAACGCTCTATGGCGTCGAGCCGCCCCGCAGGGCAAATCTCCCCGGTGGAGAGAATTGAGCTAAGAAGGCCATGAGAGCTATGCTCGATTAGCGGGCAATTTGAAAATCGCTGACTGTCACCCCGGCTTAGGCCGGGGCCCATCCTGAGATGTCCTGATCGGCCAGATGGCCAGCAATGGAACCACCAATGACCCCACCCTTCACCGGCGACCGCATCATCCTCAACGACCTCGGTTTCTACGGCTATCACGGCCTGTTCGAAGAGGAAGCCAGGCTCGGTCAGCGCTTCTTCATCGACCTGCAATGTGGCGTCGATCTCTCTGCACCCGGCAACTCGGACGAGATCGGCCATACCGTCTCCTATGCCGACATCTTCGACGTCGTCAAAGCCGCCTTCGAGGGCAAGCGCGCCAAGCTGGTAGAGGCGCTGGCGCAGAACATCGCGACGGCCCTGTTCGACGCCTTCGGGGAAATCGGCTGGATCATCATCCGCATCCGCAAGCCCGAGGCGCCCATCGCCATGGTGCGCGGCGAGGCGGCAATCGAACTCCATCGCGTGCGGCCCGCCTGATGGCCACCGCCTGGCTCTCCCTCGGCGCCAATATCGGCGATCCGGCTGCCCAGCTCATCGAAGCCATAAGACAGCTCGATGCCTATCCCGGCATTCGCGTGGTCGCGCAATCAACAATCATCCGCACCAAGGCCTGGGGCAAGACCGATCAGCCCGACTTCGCCAACATGGCCGCCACTGTCGAGACCGACCTGCTGCCGATCGACCTGCTGCATGCCTGTCTCGACATCGAGCGCGATATGGGCCGGGTGCGTCACGAGGTCTGGGGACCGCGTCTCATCGACATCGACCTGATCGCTTATGAACGGATCGAGATGGACACGGCCAAGCTGGCCCTGCCCCATCGGTTCGCCCATGAGCGTCCCTTCGTGCTGGAACCTCTCAGCGAGATCGCTCCGGAGGTTGCCGACTGGATCCGCGCCCGTCGTTCATAATGCGTTCATTTTGGGGGGCCTGGACCCTGTCCTGGCCAGCGCCTCTACCACCGAGACCGCCACGTCGAATTCCACCCGACGCTTGGCCCGACGCTCCGACGCTTCCTCATCCTCGCCCCAAAGCCGGATCTGGTGATCCTCGTCGACATGGGCCGCCAGCCACACCTCGTCCGCACTAACCAATTGATGTAGAAGCGCAATTGCCAGAAGTCCGGAGCCGGTCAGACCGGTGATCGACACCAGCGCGGTCAGGCTCAGGAGCCCCTGCCCCTCCAGCGCCGCATCCAGCTTCTCAAGAGTGCTAACCGATTGCGGCTGATGGATAATTCCGATCGTGGGCTGAAAGGCCACATCGAATTTGCGCGCCAGCTTGACCAGCGCGGCATCCCACACGCGCTCCTGCTCGGCAACCAATTCCTGAGGAGAATCAGCACGATAGAGCAAGAGATCGTTGCCCGCGAACTTGCCGATCTCGGCGCGGAACGCCGGTACCATCTCCTCGCCGCTCTCCACCGCCGAATTGATCAGCCGCGTCATCGGCATGGTGGCGGGATCGATGAACTCGCCCTGGCCAGCCCACTCCGCAGCCATGGATTGTGCAAGGCTAAGTGCGGGTAAAACAACAGGAATTTTCCTTCCTGGCGTCCGTAGCGATCGTCCATCAAGGGTAATGACATAGCCATCTTCGCCGCGGGCGACATCGACTTGGCTATAAAACCGTTTGGGCAGTTCAACCTGGTTCAGATGCTGGGCCCGGCCATAGCCGTCATCGCGATGCTTGTGCGCCTCTTCGAGTTGATCCCGCATGTCAGGTCTCCATGATAGTGTCGATGGCCGCCACCAGCTCGGCATAGCTGTCGATCAAGATGTCCGCGCCCGCTCCGAGCAATTCATTGGAATGGTGGTAACCCCATGTAACGCCGATGGTTTTTGTTCCTGCTGCCTTGCCCATCTCCATGTCGAAGGTGGTATCGCCGATGATCACGGTTTGGTGCTTCTCCACCCCGATCTCGCACATGGCCCGCAGCATCATGCCCGGATGCGGCTTGGAGGGGTTGTGGTCAGGCGTCTGCAGGGTCGAGAAATGACCGGCAATGCCGTGCAGCTGCGTCAGGCGCAGGACACCGTTGAGGCCTTTGCCCGTAGCAATCCCCAACATGGTCTCCGGCTGCGATCGAAGCTCGTCCAGCGCGTCGCGTGCGCCCGGAAACAGCCCCTCGCGCCCCTCCGCCGCCACCAGCGAGGCGCGGTAGTGCCCCCGATAGGCCTCGGCAAGCCTATCCGCCAGCTGCGCATCGCCAGAGCCCAGCAATTGCAGCATTGCCTGCGGCAGAGAAAGTCCGATGATCCGCCGTACCTGCGCCGGGCTGGGCACATCCAATCCCGCCTCGGCAAAGGTCGTCGCCATGTGCTCGGCAATCAACGCCTGCGTGTCGATCAGCGTGCCATCCATGTCGAACATGACGAGTTTCAAGCGCCCTCCTCCGGGTCGGTTTTCTGGGCGTCATAGCGGTCGGGATCGAACCCCAGCGCTTCGAAGCTCTGGCGCATATGTGGCGGCAAGGGCGCAGATATGTCTATCTTCTTGCCATTGCGCAGCGGCAGCACGATGCGCCGGGCATGCAGATGCAGCCCTTCGCCCAACCCGGGCGCCGGCTGCCAGTTCTCGATGTTGAAATAGCGCGGATCGTCAATGATCGGCGTACCGAGTTGGGCCATGTGCACGCGCAACTGGTGGGTGCGACCGGTCACCGGCTTCAGCGTGACCCAGGCAAACCGGCGACTCGCCGTGTCCGTAGTCGAATAGTAGCTTGATGAGTGCACCGCACCCGGCGCGCCATTGCGAACCACTACCATCTGTTCGCCGTCGGTAGTCTGCTGCTTGGCCAGGAAGCAGGAAATCTCCCCTTGCCGCGGGGTCGGGTTGCCCGCCACCACCGCCCAATAGATCTTGCGGGCCGAGCGCGAGCGGAAGACGGAGCCGAAATGCTTGGCGGCGGCCGCGGTCTTGGCGACGACCAGACAGCCCGATGTGTCCCGGTCCAGGCGATGCACCAGGCGCGGCGCCTCACCCTGCTTGTTCGGCAGGTTCTTGAGCAGGCCATCCATGTGCCGGACAGTGCCGCTGCCGCCCTGTACGGCCAGGCCATGCGGCTTGTTGAATACGTAGAGATCGTCGTCCTCATAAAGGATCAGATCCTTGAGAAAACGCACCTCTTGCTCATTAACCTTGAAGGGGCGCACCGTATCGGGATCGTCTATGGGCGGAATGCGCACGACCTGCCCTTCCGAAATGCGGGTGCTGGTCTGTACCTTTGCCTTGTCGACGCGCACTTCGCCATTGCGGATGAGCTTCTGCAACCGGCCAAAGCCCAGTTGCGGGAAGTGCCGGGCAAACCAGCGGTCCAGGCGCATGCCGTCGTCGTCTGCACTGACTTCTCGATGTTGAACGCCGCTCATGCCATGCCGCCTCTGCTGATCAGGAGCCCGAGATATAGACCCAGGAGGCAAACCACAACCGACAAGCCTATATAGAGCAGCGCCTGCGCCAGTGCGCCGCGCTCGATGAGGTAGATGGTGTCGAGCGAGAAGGATGAAAAGGTGGTGAAGCCGCCCAGTACGCCGATGGCGGCAAAAAGCCTGATCTCATTGGAGATTGTGGGTGTCATGCGCGCAAGTACCCCGATCAGGATACCCATCAGGCACGACCCCAAGACGTTGGCGAGAAGCGTCGCGAGCGGAAAGCTGTTCGCCCAGAAACGGCCGACCAGGATCGACAGACCATAGCGAGACACGGCCCCGATCGCACCACCTGCCCCCACGAGCAAGAATGCCTGCATGGTCTATTCCCCTGATTTTTCGTTCTTTTTTGACGCACGCAAACGGCCGAAATAGTCCATGCGCTTGCGCAAGTCGCGCTCAAATCCGCGCTCGACCGGGTGATAGAATTCCTGCCGTCCGATTTTTTCCGGGAAGTACTCCTGTCCTGAAAAGGCTTCGGGCGTGTCATGGTCATATATGTAGCCATCACCATAGCCCTGACCCTTCATCATCTTGGTCGGGGCATTGAGAATGACCATTGGCGGCATGGGCGAACCCGTTGTTTTCGCGACTGAAACTGCGGCCTTGTAGGCAGTATAGACGGCGTTGGACTTGGGAGCGAGGGCTAGGTAGACGACCACCTGGGCCAAGGACAGCTCGCCCTCGGGGCTTCCCAGCATCTGGTAGGCGTCGCGCCCCGCAATTGCCAGCTGCAGGGCCTGGGGATCGGCCAGCCCGATGTCCTCGGACGCCATGCGTATTAGGCGTCTAGCGAGGAAGAGCGGATCCTCGCCTGCGTCCAGCATGCGCGCGAAATAGTAAAGCGCGGCATCGGGGTCTGACCCACGAATGGTCTTGTGCAGCGCCGAAATCAGATTGTAGTGCCCATCCTGAGCCTTGTCGTAGATCGGTGCGCGACGCTGCACCACTGCTAGCAGACTGCTGGCATCGAGTGTCTCATTTGCGGCCGAAGAGGCAAGAATCTCCTCAACGAGGCCCAGAAGCGCGCGGCCATCGCCGTCCGCCAACCCGAGCAGTGTCCCGCGCGCTTCATCGGTCAGGGGAAGCTGTGAGCCCAAAAGGCTTTCGGCGCGCTGCAACAATTTTTCCAGATCATCTGCGCCCAAGGACTCGAACCGCAGTACCTGGCTCCGCGACAGCAGCGCCGCATTGAGCTCGAAGGAGGGATTTTCGGTGGTGGCGCCAACCAGCACCACTGTGCCATCCTCCATCACCGGCAGGAAACTATCCTGCTGGGCGCGATTGAAGCGATGAATTTCGTCGACAAAGAGCAGCGTGCGGTGGCCCGAGAGCCGCTCGAAGCGAGCCTTCTCGAAAACCTTCTTGAGATCGGCGACCCCCGAAAAGATCGCTGATATCTGCTCGAAGCGATAGCCGATCTGGTCGGCAAGAAGGCGCGCAACAGTGGTTTTGCCGGTGCCGGGTGGTCCCCAGAGGATAAGCGATCCCAGACGGCCAGAGGCCAGCATGCGCCGTAGCGTGCCGCCGTCGCCCAGAAGGTGGCGCTGCCCGATCACCTCATCGAGGGAACGGGGCCGCAATTGGTCGGCAAGCGGGCGGGCGTTGTCGGTTTCTGTAGGATCGGCGGCAAAGAGGTCGGACATGATCCTTCCCTAGCAGACCCGGATGCGTCGCGCATCATCCTGAGACGATCGCCCTGCTGACACGTCCGTCGCGCTGTAGGATGATCTGCCAGGTACGGACCCGCTGAGACGCGATCTGCGCGAAAGTTGGTGCGTCGGCGATCTCTATGTCATTGAGAGCCAGGATCACGTCATCGACCTGCAGCCCCATGGCTTCCGCAGGAGAGCCCGCTTCGACCGAAGTGACCAGGACACCCGTGGCCTCATAGGGTAGCCCCTGCTGTTCTGCCAGGGCTGGGTCGAGCTGGCGTACCGAAACTCCCGAGAACCGTGAATTGGCCTTGATCGTAGCCAGGGCGCTTGCAGGAGGTTCGGGGGCCGCCTCTACCGATAGCGCAACCGAGGCGGTGGCCCCGCCACGCAGACGCTCCAAATGCGTCTCCGAACCAAGCGCGCGCGTCGCCAGGCGGAAATTGAAGGCGCTGGGGTCGTCGACACGCACGCCGTCGATGGACAGCACGACGTCGCCGGACTGAAATCCTGCGCGTTCGGCCGGTCCGCCTGGCGCCACTTCCGTGATCATTGCACCATGCGGGGCCTGCATACCCAGGCTCGAGGCGATGTCCGCGCTGACGGTCTGCATTTTGGCGCCAAACCAGGGGCGCACGATCTCCCCGCCGGAAACGCCGGCCTCCGCCACCAGTCGGGCCATGTTTGCGGGGATAGCGAAGCCGATGCCAACCGATCCACCGGTCTGGGAATAGATTGCGGTGTTGATGCCCACCAGGCGACCGGCCATATCCACGAGCGCGCCGCCAGAATTGCCTGGATTAATCGCGGCGTCGGTCTGGATGAAGAACTCATAGTCCGAAGCCTCCACGCCCGTTCTGGCGAGGGCCGAAACAATGCCGCTGGTCACCGTTTGCCCAACACCGAAAGGGTTGCCAATGGCAAGGACGAGATCGCCGACCAGCAAATCGTCGCTATCGGCAAAGGGGATCGCAGGAAACTGCCCGGCGTCCGTACTCTTGACCCGGAGCACCGCCAGATCCGTCTGTTCGTCCTCAATCACTATTTCAACCGCGAACTCGCGACCATCGCTGAGCGCAATGCGGACATCGGTGGCGCCCTCGATCACATGACGATTGGTGAGGATGACGCCGCCCGCGTCGACGATCACCCCCGAGCCGAGTGACCGCGATTCACGCGGCCGGCTACGGAAGTACTGATCCCCGAAAAATCGCGAGAAAAAAGGGTCATTGGCGAAGGGCGACATCGTCTGCTGCTCGATGCGCGTGGCGTAGACGTTGACCACCGATGGTGAAACCGCCTGAACGATCGGCGCAAAACTCAGGCTTATCTGTGCATCGCTCTGCGGTATCGCGCGTTGCACATTTGGAGCGCCACCCGGCCCGTCTTGCGCAAGAACGGGCGGCGTTCCGTTCCACGGTGACAACGCGACCGTACCCGCACCCGCGACTAACACCAGAGCGATGCACGAAAACACCAACGAACGCAGAGACATAGCCAATCCTTCGGACTCTATTTGTGAACCGAACCGCAAACGGTAGACCTGGCGAGGAAAACGCTCCGAATCTGTCACGAAAATGACGTTCGAACATAGTTGGCTCCAACCTCAAATAATCGTTTGCGCCAAGGGGCACACAGCCCTATATGCAGCGCTCAATTTCTCCCACCTCCAGCCCCCGAAAGGCCTGTTGTCCAATGACCGACGAGCCGAAGACCATTCATGCCACCACATCGGCATTGATTGCTGCTGAAGCACCTGACTTTCCGTCCTTCCTGTTCTCGGAGAAGGAATTTCACAGGGCGATCAAGGTCTTCAAAAAGGGCTTTGATGGTCTGCTAACCTATGCGGTCAAGTGCAACCCCTCTCCGCACATTATCTCGCAGTTGCATGCTGAGGGGCTCAAGGCATTCGACGTCGCCTCCAACACCGAGATGGAACTGGTGCGCGATTACGCCCCTGGCGCGGTGATGCACTACAACAACCCGATCAAGAACAAGCGTGAGATCGCCCGCGCCTATGAAGAATTCGGCGTGCGCTCGTTCACTATCGACCACCCCCAGCAGCTCGACCAGCTGGCTTCTGTAGTTTCGCCCAGCCGCGACGTCGAGGTGACCACGCGCTTCAAGGCCGGCAAGGCGCTCAAGTCCTATGATTTCGGTATCAAGTTCGGAGTCATGGAGCAGGCTGCGGCCGAGATCGTCACCGCCGTCGAAAAGATGGGCTATACCCCCAGCCTGTGTTTCCACGTTGGCTCGCAGTGTGAAGATGCCTATGCCTATGAGCGGCACATCGCGGCCGCTGCCCGCATTGTCGAGGAAGCCGGCATCGAATTGAAGCGCCTCAATATAGGCGGTGGCTATCCGGCTCCCTACCCGACAAGCGAAGCGCCGCCGATGGACTACTATTTCGAAACCATCGCCAAGGCGGTATCCGAGCACTTCCCCAACAAGGCGCCAGAACTCATCATCGAGCCTGGTCGCGCACTAGTGACCTCTTCAACCTCACTTCTGCTGCGCGTCAAGCATCAGCGCGGCGGCCAGGCCGTCTACGTCAATGACGGCGCCTATGGCGCGCTGATGGAAGTCAAGTTTATGCACTTCACCCCGCCGGTGCGCGTCTGGCGCGGCCCGCGCTTGCATGACAACAATGGCGAATTCTCCGAGTTCACCCTGTGGGGCCCCACCTGCGACAGCTATGACGTGCTGCCCCAGGTTTTCACGCTACCCGCCGATATCGACGAGGACGACTGGATCGAGTTCGGACTTATGGGCGCTTACACCCAGGCCTCGCTGACCCCCTTCAACGGCTTCGACCGCCGCGACCAGTATTGGGTGGAAAGCATTTATACCGGCAAGGATATGGCGCCGGCCGAGTAAACTCCGCCGATCACTACGAAGCCGCCCCACCCATCGGGGCGGCTTCGACGTCTTTGGAGACGCCGATGTCCGCCGTTCATCCACTGCGCAGCCTGGGACAGCGAATAGTTATTCTCGGCCCCTCCAACGCAGGCAAGTCAACGCTGGCCGCAGCCCTGGGCCGAAAGCTTGGCATTGAGGTGATCCATCTCGACCAGCTTCACCACCAGCCCAACACCAACTGGGTTCCTCGCCCACGCGAGGAATTTGTTACGCTGCAACGCTTGGCGATGCAGGGCGACGCCTGGGTCATGGACGGCAATTACAGCGGCTTGTTTGAGGAGCGTCTGGCGCGCGCCACCGGTGCCATTGTTCTGGACGATGGCCACTGGCAGCGGACCGGGCGCTATCTGCGTCGCACTATGTTTGAACGGCAACGCATCGGCAATCTGGAAGGCAACAAGGACAGTCTCAAATGGTCCATGCTGCATTGGGTGTTCGTCGCTTCAAGACCTAACGGCGCACGTTACCGGCAGATCATCAAGTCGAGTGGTCTGCCGTATGTGTTCTGCCGATCACTGCGTCAAGTGAGAGAGCTCTATGTGGCGTGGGACCTGAGCAGGCCGCGTCGCGACCACTGACCGATCCCTGGAACGAAAAAGGCGGCCCGCAACATCATCCCGGACCGCCTTAACTCAATGTATTGCCGAGAGGACTTATGCCGCTTCGGCTTCGTCGTCCTGGGTGAAGACCGGACCGGAATCCTGGCCCTTAGCATCGACGTCGCGATCGACAAACTCGATGACGGCCAACGGGGCATTGTCGCCATAGCGGAAGCCGGCCTTGAGGATACGCAGGTAACCGCCCTGGCGTTCCTTGTAGCGCGGACCGAGCACGGCAAAGAGCTTGGCAACCATGGCTTCATCGCGGATCTGCGCGATGGCCTGGCGGCGGGCATGCAGGTCGCCGCGCTTGCCCAGGGTGATGAGCTTCTCGACGATCGGACGCAGGTCCTTGGCCTTGGGAAGCGTGGTGACGATCTGTTCGTGCTTGATCAGTGCGGCGGACATGTTGGCAAACATCGCCTTGCGGTGCGATGCGGTCCGGCTGAACTTGCGGCCTCGGGAAGCGTGGCGCATGGGTTATCTCCTAAAGTCTGGTCAGCGCCGGATCAGTAATGATCTTCGTAGCGCTTGGCGAGGT
>Ga0207814_100118_pt1 | contig 74836 bp, 129 predicted proteins | sample TtaePargueraPR_7_FD_187755 | JGI IMG/M metagenome (GOLD analysis project Ga0207814, IMG submission 187755) | Aerobic enrichment media microbial communities from Bioluminiscent Bay, La Parguera, Puerto Rico - Tt and P1 (2) (SPAdes) | ecosystem: Environmental > Aquatic > Marine > Unclassified ... | reverse complement strand
CAGGAACACCAAGGGGGGTACTATGTGTGAAAAAAAATAAAGTATAGTAGCACGTATTGACCTATAACAATTTTCTATTAAGTAAAATTATTTCTATAAAAAACTTAAATTATATTCCAGAAGTAAAAAAATCTCGAATTTAGAACCTCTATAAGAAAAAAATCTCGAATATAATCGGAGTAGTTTTTTACCATTCTTAAAAAATGTTCCGTTCTTGATCGGTTAAGTCAAAAAAAATCTCGATTTTAAAAAGCTATTATTTTTTATATCTTTACGCTTTAGTAATCAAAGCATATGGAATCACTAGACATCAAAAAATCTCTTGAAGAATTAAAAGATCTTAAAACGGACGCTAAAAAAATTGCCGAAAAAGTTGATAACAGCCAATTTTTACGCCAGACCATCTTTAAGAACAGACTTGAATCACTACTCACCTTAATCAATGGAAATATTGAAGTTTACGAAAAAAGGTTGGCTAAAAGAAACCTTCGGAAAAAAGTAAATCAAGCTGTCGCAGACAATACTTTAAAAAAATAGTCATACTTTCAGCTTTTTTTTAGTACATTTGCAGTGTAATCAAGAACAAGTATGGAATTAGCCGTAAAAAATGCACAGATGTTAGCTTCACTAGCGCATCACGGACAGAAGTATGGTGGAAAAAGCTATATGTACCATCTACGTCAAGTTGTTAATTTAGCAAAGCAGTATGGACTTGGTACAAATAGAATTATCGTATCGTGGTTACATGATATTATTGAAGATACTGAAATTACAGAAGAATTTTTAAGACGAGTATTTAATTCAGACATATCCAGAACCGTTGAAAAACTCACCAGAAAAACGCATCAAAATAATGTAGATTATTTCAATGATATACGTTTATCAAGTACAGCTTCCGAGGTCAAATATCTTGACAGAATTGCTAATCTACAAAACCTTAAAGCTTCACAGACTAAGCTTATAGAAAAGTACAAAAGCGAACATTACTTTATGCGGTCGCTATCGCCACAAGTCCGTAACAAGAAAATAGTAGCGGATTATGAAAAATTAGCAAAAAAAATCTTTAACGTGGTTACTAAATACACAAAATGGAACGATCAAGCCGTTTTAGAATTTGCAAGAGTAGCTTCTGGCGGTTCATATGGGGATTATGAAAAATGTACAAGTCTTGAAGCCAAAATAAGCCGTTTTAAGGAACTTAATTTTATTTCTAATGGTAATGAGTGACTTTTTTGAAACAATACAATACCTTGCGTCTAGCTTTGGTCAGATTGGCTCTTTTGCATATTTTGTAGCTTATACACTTATTGCAATATTAACTATTGGCGGTTCTATCCCTATTCTATGGACTGCTGTACTGCCTTTTTATATTTCTTATCTAAGGTTAGCCATTATATCTAAAAAGCTTTATAGAAAAAATTAAAGAACTACACCAGATAAGGGTGTAAATCTCAAAAAAATACTAAAACGGTGATATAACCGACAAGGTATAAAACAGCTTAAAAATGTTCTTTTACACCCGCACACGTATAATATGAATTTAATTTGCATAAGTCGTACCTTTTACCTATTTTTACCATGTAATCAAAAATGTTAGTTATGGCAAAATTAAAAAACCCTTCAGCCAGTAAAGAAATGGCTATTTACATTGCAAATTGTTTGGGCGGAATAAAAAAGCTTCAAGCGTTTACTGGCGCAAAGTTGGTGATTATTGATGACGGTCTAAGAATCACCTTTCCGAACAAAATCAGAATCGAGATCACTTACTACTATGATTTTTTTAAGATGTCAGTTATGAAATTTCATGCGGGCAATCCAGAAGCGGGCAAAACTTCAATTTGGAAGGTTATGAACGAGCAAAAAGAAATATACTTTGACCAGTTAAAAACGTTGGTTGAAGAAAATTCGGGTTACTATCTTTCATTAGGTGGAAAATCCGTAAACTTTAAAGAATTTACTTTATCCTAAATCATAAAACCATGTCAAAATCAAACCAAAATCAACCCTACATCCCTACCGAATTAGAAATAGACATATGTTCTACAAAGTTCTTTCCAGATAGTGAAGAACTAAGGGTGTCATTCGTTATGGGAATACACAATACAATTAACCGATTAATAAGTAAAAATGATTGACTTTAAACAATTTTCTTTCTACGCACTCTTTATTCTTGTGGGGTGCGTTTTTTTTAAGTGTGACGAGAAGAACGCAACACCAATTAAGCAACCTAATATAAAATCGGTCGAAAGCGGAATAAGGTTCATAACGAAATACGAGATACAAGAAGGGGGTATGAAATATATTTTATTTAGAAACGATACCGAAATGGAAGTTATAAACGTCACAAAAGACAGTCTTATAACTGAACACTTAGAAAATAAATAACCAATGAAAAACATTGAACAATTAACCCTTGGCAATCTTATTGGGAAAATCGAAGCAATTGAACCAAGAGACGAATATAACGATCCTAAAAGTGTGCAATATGATTTTGGTACTGCAATACCTACTGATTTAGACAGTTGGCGGGGAATATATGCCGAGTTAGCACTTGGTTACAAGCTGACTGGATATGATGACCATGCAAATAGTATGTTTCAAGTTACCGTAGAAAGTTTTTTGAAAGAATTGAAATCTGGTATTGGTCAAACGTACCATGGATGGAAGGGCGGTGAGTTTAAAATGGACGTAGATACCCGATTATGGGTAGCTAATAGAGGGAATAGTGGAAATACTGGTATCTATGATGTTTTAGATATAGGTTACGCAGTGATTTTACAAACAGCATATTTTGAAATTTAAAAAACCAATGACAAAATTAGAAGAACATAGACAAGCTTGGAAAGGTAAAAGTGATGAATGGTTATTTGAAAGACTTGCTAATGAACTAAAGCAAAAGGTTGAAGAAATACATAAGCTTCTTGCAGAGATTGAGCAATTGCGCACATCTAATGTTGTAGGGCAAATAGAACAGTTACTTCCTTTTTGCGAGTGGCTTTTTGAAAAAGACTTTACTTGCACTATGACAAGCCCAGAAGATTGGGTTAAAATGTATCTTAAAAACAATAAAATTGAAATGAGAAAATATGACGGACACACTTTAAATTATTGGAAAAATAATGCCGAAGAAGATTACATTAAAGCACCTATAAGCGTTTTGAAGTACATTACTTGTTTAGAAAAACATATAAAGCAAAGCAACGTTGCGAATATCAACAAATAAAAATAAAAAACGATGTCAAAAAAAACTATTAAAATAATCGATGAAAAACTAGCTTTACTAGACAGAAGTATTGTCGCAACACCGACAGAGGAATACCTAAATTCCTTTGCAAAAGCGAACCACGGAACTAACGATATGTTACTAATGCAACTATCTAAGAACTTTGGCTATAAATTAGCCATGGAAGAATTAAAAGAAGAATTAAGTAAAGCGAATAGTGGAAAGGTTTAGGAAATATCCAGTTCTGGCATGGCGCACCGATTTAATCTGTAAATGCGGTGGTATGATGTACTTTTACGAAAGCGTCCGAGTGCCAGTAGTTCATGGCGATTGGCATGAAACATCGCACAATCATAAATGCTCACAATGCAATAGCGTACAAGCAGTCAAAGAAAAATTCCCTAAATTAGACTTCAGATTAGAAAGCCAAATTAACGAACCCATAAAACATACACCAAATGGCAATAAAGCATCAATCAGTATTGAAACAAATAAAGAATCAAAAACAAGCGGTCAAGGAAGTATTGAGTAGATTTGGCGCAAAAATAGACAGCGACATGAAGCTTCTGGCGCACATCTACTTTGAACACGCTATAAAGTATCACAAGTTAAATCCAAATAATATTAGCATCATGCTATTTATGAGCCACTTTGCAAATAAAGTATTTGGAAACCCATCAACAACCGTTCGTGCAAGACGTGAAGTTGAAAAAGAACATCCAGAACTTAACTTTACCAAAAAAGCACCTATCGGTGAATTTAAGGTTGAAGATCGCGTGAAGAACCAGTTGTTCAATTGTAGCCAATGCCGAGATTCCGACTTGAAGCTAATTATGTCCTTATGGTTGGATGACTGCCGTTACGCAAGCTTAGACCCAAACAAACACCGAGCCGTTGAATTTCTAAAACTTATGAACCAGAACAACGTCACAAACCCGATTAGCATTATACGTGCCAGACGCAAAATAACCAAGGAATTTCCAAAGCTAAAGGGAAGCACCTATAAGCAACGTCAAGAAGAAGCTAAGGACGTTAGAAACCATTACAGAAAAAACAAATAACCATGTCCTACCGTATCTCAAATTACACAAAAAAACAAGCCAAAAAGCTAGGTGTTACCGTGAAGCCAAGTAGGAACAAAGGAAAGAAAATAGACGTTTTCAAAAACGGTAAAAAAGTCGCTTCGGTAGGTGCAATAGGTTATAATGATTACCCGACCTACATGAGCCTAGAGAAAAAAGGCAAAGTAGAAAAAGGAACTGCCAATAAAAAACGAAAATCCTACAAAGCAAGACACGAGAAGCACCGTAATAAAAAAGGCACAAACAGCTATTATGCAGATAAACTACTTTGGTAAAAAAAATAAAGACCACTCAATGAGTGGTTTTTTATTATCTTAGCTGTCTAAATCTATTATTATTATGTTTGAATATTTTTTAAAACCTACGGAAAAAAACCTTAGACAATTTTACTACGGTTTCTTCATTGGATGGATCCTTATTTTATTTTTTGGATTCAATGGATTCTTAATGGGTCTTATGTTATCTGGTGTATGGAACATTCTAGTACCTATGTTTTTCAAAAAAGAACCAATTGACCTAAAAGCGACAATAAGCTACACAGCACCTATTGTCCTTATATGGCTGTTAGGATTCTTACAAAATTTATTGTAGCTTTATGCTTTCGTACATTTGTTCATATTTATACGATTGTTTTTAATTAGTAGAAAAAACCGTTTTTGTCGAAACGGTTTTTTTATACCTAAAAGTGAGCCATGGAAAAACCTTTATGCTTTGTACATACTCCTAAATGCGGTGGAATCTCGGTAAACCATTTATTGAATAACATGGGAATCGAACTCAATGGTCATATAAGACCAAAAGACCAGAATAAAACATATTTTACAATCGTAAGACATCCAGTTGATCGCTTTATTAGCCTTTTAAATTACCGCCTTCAAGAATTACAGCCAAGGGCTGATTTCCCGAGAAGGTTGCATTATGCGCACTACAACAACGTAAGCTTAAATGAAATAATATTGAACCTTACAAATGAAGAACTATTAAGCTTTAAACCTTTTAGAACATTGGAATATTGGACTGAAGGTTGCCAACACGTTATCGCAATAAATCAATTACAGCCGTTTTTAGCGACTTATGGATATTACTTTAATATAGCAGACCTTAAAAAGATGAACGTTTCAAAAAAGACAAGAGGTGAAGTTGATATGGGAATTAAAGGTCGTTTAAGTGCGGTATTTAAAAAAGATATGCAGATTTATTTAAAAGCACTTGAAAATAAGTTTTAGAATTGTTACTTTGCAAGAGGTATAAACTTTGACATAGTTTTGCATTTTTATTTCGTGTAATTAAAGCCAGTTTTCATTGACTGGCTTTTTTATTATATTTACCATGGAATTTTAAGTTCCCATACAGTGTATTTGTTTAAAGCTAGGTTGCGACAACAATCTAGCTTTTTTTTGTAAATTGCACCACACTATCATAAGTTAGGTTAAGATAGTTATGAGCGTCAAACGCTTGATTTGGGAAATGAAAAAGCCGTCTCTTTGGACGGCTTTTTCTGTTAAGTGTTTAAGGTTAGTGATAAATCCATTGCGTACCGTCATAAAAGACTAATGCCGTGTCCGAACCGCCACCAGAAGCTACACCTCTATAACTTACGGAACTTGCATCAGTGATTGTTGCCGTCATCCCGACAACACCAGTGGGTAAGGTTGCAAAAGTAAATGTATCTGTTATAAGTGCCTTAGCTTGTAATGTTCCCGCTAGTTCGCTTGGTAAGTCAACAACGGATTCAATAACCAAAATACCGTTTGTTTCAGCTTCAGCTATATTAATCCCGCCATCAACAAAAATAAAAGCCCCATCGAGAATATCCGAATTTGTACCGTTCTGGTCAATATCAATCCTAAGACCATTAATGTTATTAACAGTACCATTCTGAACGCTTAAATCGTATGAAGCACCGTAAAGGTTGTCTGTTGTTACATTAGGTGCTGTAAGTGAAACATTGTAAACGCCCGCAATTGTAAAATCATGCGTAGCCGTACTATCGGTAGCTACACTCATATCGTTGTACAAACCATAAAAAGCAGTAATGTCGTTGTTACCACCATTATTGTAATTAAGGTCATTATAAACACCAATAATAAAATCGCTAGTACCGTTTCCTTCAATACCTAATCTATTGTTAAAACCACGTGTACTCCCAGTATTTGCATCACCTTCCAATTCAACTATATTATTTAAAAACCAAGTTAAATTTGTGTTATTTGTAGTAGCAACATGGTCGTTTTGAAAAACCACTGGCAGATAATTAGAATTAGTCGTGTCACGTGACCTTTCGTTAATGACACTACCAATACCAGTCACAAAGTTATTTCCCATTTCCACCGTACCGTTTGCTAAGACCCTAAAAGCGTCACTTCTTGACAGCACTTGACCATAATTTACGGTAGTCGAATTAAGGTCGCCATTACCAACAATAAATATCGGTCTGTCAGAAGCGGTTACGCCTTCGGCACTATCGACATTACCCATACCGACCGCAACACTTCCTTTCCATTTATTGATAAGACCAGATCCGATATTAAAGTTCCAGTAATTTGTGTTACTGTTAAAATTACCCAAAGAAGCACCTTGACCCACGGTAGGTGTCATATTAGCAGTATTCTCGTAGCCCGCAGTAAAAAAACTGTACCCATTGGTAATAGTATTGCTTAGTCCGAAAGCCATATTATTGTAATAGCCTTGAACGGTGTTACCAAAACCCATTGTAAGGTGCATCCCAAAATTTGAAGCGGTTCTTGGAAGCTTATTGTCAGACCCAAAAGAAAATCCGCTATCTGAACCAACACCATAATCGGTGTCACCGCCAAAAACTGTCGTTAAATCCAGTGCATTTGAACCTATATCGGTCATTTTAGATAAATCTGCATTTGCGTATCTATATCCAAGACCATTGCCTTCATCCAAAGCTTGAAGGACACCAGAAAGCTTCCATCTGTTACCGTCATAAAAATACATTAATGAATCAGCACTGTTAAAGTACATTTGACCCATTTTATAACCAGTCGGTGCGCTTGAATTGTTACCAACGATTATACCGTTCTTAAAATCTGGCGGTATCTGTGCATAAATTGTTGATACTACCAAAAACATTAAAATTGCCATTAATTTTTTCATCTTAAAAATATTTACGAATTACTACTTCACTACCAGTAATGGGTGCTTCACCAAGAGTTACGGTCGATGCCGACAAAGTATAATCTTGGGTGTAAACACCGTTTACCCAAACATCAACATTATTAGGCTCACCAGTCAAGGTAAAATCTGTCTGGCTTGCTGTTGATGTAAAAACTTGTTTTGTGCTAGTTGTACCCGCATTAGGTAAAAATTCACTAGCAAACGCTTCATTGCCTTCGTAGTCCTTTACCTTTAAACGACCACTGGCTAAATCCACAAAGACAGCTAATTCGCTGTCGCCCACTTGAAGGACAAATCTTCCTTCGGTTCTTTTTAAACTCATAACTAAATTGTCATTAACATATCTATAAAATTATCTTGCGGAAAACAATCAAGTTTATCCGTCCGTGTGTTTGCGTGTGTCCACATTCCTTCTACCGTTCCGTAATAAGCTTCACGTTGCCAAGAAAACGCTTTTTGGACACCAAATTCATTTATCTTATCTATAAGACCAGAACAGACATCGATGTTATCCCTATCCGCAATATACAAAATCAATTTCCGCAGACTGTAAAGTTGTTCTTCACTGTATTTATGGTACATATCATATCCACGAAAATCAATATGGTATATTTCTTCTGGAAGCACTTTTTGACCCGCCCAAGTTCTACCGTTTACAAGCTGACCAAAATTACATAGTTCAATGCCGACACTATCCGTATGCACTTCACGATTTCCTATTTTACCCAAGTGCCAAGCATAATATCCTTCTGGAAAAGCTTGAAGCACCAGACCGTCATATTTTGAATCACCTTGAATGCTTTTACCACCGATTACAAATTCAGTACCGATAGCACCACGCTCATCATTTTCCCATTGCTTGATCTGGTTGTAAGGATTGTTCCAACCCATTGTGTGATGTAGAAACAGATAACGCTTTTTGGTTATCTCATTTACGTACTCACCATGATCCATATAAAACGGAATAATTGAAAGACCGTTTTCCGTTACAAAATGCTTTTCACTTTCATCGGTAGTTGCCAGTTCCATTACCGCCCAAGTTTGCCGTCCAACAATACCATCGACTGTAATGTTCATTTTCGTCTGGTATTCTTTCACAGCATTCTCTGTTTCAATACCGAAATGACCATCGACAGTTACGTTCAAAAAACGTTGCAACCGCTTGACCATTTCACCTTTACTCCCGAGTTTAAGCATATTGTAAATTTTATCTCGATAAATTTAAAGCTTAAATCAATTAATGTCAGTGTTTTGAGCCACAATAAGTGCAATAATCATTGGATTAAACAATTATATTTAATAGTTTTGTTAATATAAAAGATATAATATATTATACTAAGTATAAAAAAACGGTATGCCATTTAAAGTCCAAACATTAATGCACAGAAGGGGATTATTGTTGGTTGATGTCTATAAACTAATAGATGACTATTACCCAGACAACCCTAACAAAAAAAGACGTATGAAGTACAACTTTGCTAGATTGCAAAGGCAAGGAAGTGACAGCTTTACATTAAAAACATTAAAGGAAATATTTAACATACTAGAATTAAAGGACTGGAATCAAATTATCGATTAATTGACATCAATCAAAGCGACAAATCGACTTAAATTTGTAGGTCTATAATTAACCTCAATTACAGCAACAAATCGACTTCAATATCGAGGTGGTAAACCGAGGTTAAATCGACAACAAAAAACAACTAAAAAAAACCTATCAAATCGACATCAATACATATTGACCAAATCAAGTAAACATCGACTATGCGACTATTTAAGACATTAAAGAAAATCAATGAATCCGCAAGCCATAAACAGATATTGTTTTTTAACTATTGCCTTACCAATTTGGTCAAAGGTAAAAAGCGAGTTCACAGTCTAGTAAACTTTAGAAAACTATTCGATATTGACCGTGAAGAAATCTTTCATTTTCTAAAGACACATAATAACATATTTTATATCACGGACGACACAGTTCTTCGTATCGAAATTGAGGTCGATATGGTATGGTGGAAAACTGAAAAAGTCGTACCAAAAACCTCACTTCTTTCTGAATCAGAAGAAAAAACAATAGATGAAATATTGACGACTTTAAACAAAGTCACTGGAAAAAATTTTAGGTTGAAAACCAAGTCACATAGAAAACATATTAGGGCAAGGTTAAGGGAAGGTTTTGATAAATTGGATTTTGAACACGTCATCAGATTGAAAGCAATGGAATGGTTGAACACTCCACAAAATCTTTACCTAAGACCAGAGACATTGTTCGGAAATAAAATGGACAGTTATCTAAACCAACACATCCCGACCCAAAATGAATCAAAGTTGAACGCTATAAATAGAGCAATACATGAAGCCATCAACAATTAAAAAACAGATACCATTATCATTGAGTATTTACAATGCAAGCCAAATTGAAAAAAAGCTTGGGGATTATGAGCCGAAATCCAAAGACCAACAAGCCTTAATTACAGAACTTGGTGTATGGTCAGCACTTGTAGGTTATAAATGCACCGCACAAGAATTAAAGGTTATTGAAAGTGCCGTGCGAAAATCGTTCCCGACATACAATCTTTTAGATATTAAAACCGCTAGGGATTTATCTAGCGAGGGCAAGTTCGTAACGCAATACCACGGAAACTTTAGTGTCATTTACGTAAATACCATCCTTTCGGAATATCGAAAATTTCGAGGTGAAAGTATTGTTTCGGAAAAACAGAAAAGGGCAAAAATCGAAGCAGAAAAACCACTGCCTAAGCCAGAACCAAATGAACGTCTGGAAACTTTTAAAACTATTTTGAAAAATGCCTATGACCATCAAAAGGACATAAATAAAGAATCCGACTATGTTGATTTGGGCAATGTACTTTATGATTTTATAAAAGCAAACAAATTACTGACACCTACAAAAGAAATGATCCAAAGTGCTACCGAGTACGCACGAAAGATTTATTTGCAATCCGTAAAGGAAAAAAATTACGGTGCTGTTATCCGAAAAGAACACATAGAGAAACGCCAGAAGGCTAATGAAAAAGTTATTCAATTACAGAAACAGTACATCGTAATAACCTTTCTTAACAATTTCAAGACCAAAAAAGATTTCAGTAAATTTGTTGAAACCGTAACAATTGACATGATTCACGCAACTGATGGAATGGATAAAAAATAATAAGTTGGCAACCTTTTTAGCCGTCTTACTTATCGTTATTATTACCCTCAATATTTTCCAACCGAATATCGGTAAAAAATTGTTGAATAAGTTTAATAGTGACCTAAGATTGAAGAACGAAATGCTTCAAAAAAAAGTGGACAGCATAAACCGCCAAAGGAAAAAAGACAGTATTTTTTATTCTGAAGTCTTGGAAAATTTGGAAGCCGAAAAGAACCGAATACAAAAGCGTGTCGATTATGCCAATTATAAATTGAGATTATATGAGGACGCTTTTAAGGACTATACTTCTGGTGATTTTGTTCCAAACTTTATTACATTCACAAAGTTTGTCACCGATTCACACACAATTCCGAACGACAGATAGCACGATTATTTTAAAGACCGAAAAGTTTAATCTTATAAAACCGATAAAAGCAAATTTAAACGGTTTGAATGCGGTACTCATTAGTGAAACGCACATGGACAGCATAAACTTAAAATATTTACGTTTCCAAATCCTTGAAAGCAAAATAGAAAGTCTGAAATTGCAAATAACCTTAAAGGAAAATAAAATTGCTTCTGGTGAAGTGGTGCGTGAAAAACTTCAAAACGAACTAAGGCAACTTGAAACAATCAAAGCAATAAAGGATGAACAATTTGACAACAACAAATTGATTCACGAAAACGAAATTCTATACTACAAAGAAAAAGCTAAAGGCAAGTTTACAGCTTTCTTGTTAGGAACTACCGTTGGTGCAATTATAGTAGCAATATTAAGCCTATTTTAAAAGTGATTCTCAAAAGTTCTCAAAAGTTCTCAAAAGTTCTCACTTTTTAAATTGACAAAAAAAAGGAAGCCCGAAAGCTTCCTCTTTTGTTTAACCAACCATGATACGTTATACCCTATAAGTTACAACACGGCTAATGTACGAAAAAAAAATAAATTTTATTTGGATAAGTCGTACTTAAAGCTTACATTTGTTCTGTAATCAAAAATGTTAGTTATGCAACCAGTTCAAGTTTTAAGTATTAAGAAAAACATCATGGGTACAATTTCTATTGAAATGAAAGCCCAAGGAATGAGAAAGCCCCAAGACTTCATTGTTTATCCTATTGACGAAGATGCCAAAAACATCACTATTCAAAGTAGCACTAGAATTGCTAGGATTGATGTTAATGGCAAAGGCAAAATGTCACGACCTCATAGTGGCGGTGCTTACTTCCTTCACCTACAAATTGACAAGCTTACTGAAGTTGAGTTTGCCGAAGATGACTGGAAAGTGATTAAGAGCCAAATAATGTCCACTGCGGGTGAAGCGGTAGGTAAGTCATTTATCAAGTCAAATAACAGTGGCGCAGTTTCAATCTTTGACCTTTAAAAAAAATTAGATATGGCAATTTGTTTAATAATTGATGGAATTAACCTAAAGACAAATGATTATTTTGTCGAACACATTGTAGCAAGCAATCTATTTATGCTAGTCCATCGATATTATAATCTTTCCAAGGATTATTTCATCAAGACATGGAACATGACCACTAGCGAGTGGGAAAGCGGGTCAAGCCACCCAGTAAATGCGGGCGCAGACCTTCATGTTGTTTTAGAACAAATAACAAACCAAAAGATATAGTTATGAACCTAATTAAATTAGAAAGCGTAGGATGTTCAATTTGCCCTTGCTGTGGCAATACTTACCCATTATCCGCAGACGGAAGCGCAAGTGCTGATATTAGCGAAGCGGTTCACATTTCAGAAGTTACAGAAGAATGGATGAACGCTTTAAGCGAAACTGACAGAAAAATCGTCAAAATCATTAAGAGAGCATGAAAGTAGAAAATTTAAAACGCAACGACCGAGTGAAAATACTTTTTGATAGTGCAATGGCGAAAGGAAACGAAGTGGTGCTTAAAGTCAAGTCAAAACGACTTGTGCGCAAAGGCAAGCCGAACGAGAAAATAAAAATAACCTTGCAAAATGAGCAAAGACCAAATTCGGTAAATTATTTTATGTATATTAGTAAAGACGGTTATGTAGGTTACGCAAAAGGCGATCTTGCAATCACCGTTAAACGTTTTGGCTTATTACCTAAGTCTTAAATGTAAAATTCCTCCAAAAAAAATGGCTACCGATCTGGTAGCCTTTTTTATTTTCTCTTTCAAAGCAAATGCTTATTTTTTGAACACACCACATTTCCAAGCCACAGCCGTTAAAAGACCGATAGTGATTAAATTGTGAACGTTGTTCCCGCCTAAAAAGTTAGGACTTTTGATGTCTAATAAATCTTTCATAACAATATTGTTTTTTAATGAATTGACAATTCTTATTTAACAAAACTAGCGTTTTCACAATTTTATAGGTAAAATTTGATATTTTTAAGCACCAAAAAGCCGAAAAATTGCAATTAAATACACATATAGCGATTTATTGTGCTTATTTATGCAATTACCGAAAGGTAATAATCCGATTTTTAATAATTTAGCGATGATAAAATTCAGCTAATGAGCAAAGGTAATTTCAATCCAGACAATCCAGACTTAAAAGGAAAGATAGTACACAAAAGCGGTTCTGCGGGCGGAATGTTAGTGGGAAAAAGACATTCTTCTGGCGGGATTAAGGCTATAAACAAAAGCACTGGTCAGCCCTTGGAAATGGAAGGTGGTGAAGTTGTTATAACCAGAAACGCTGTAAGCGACAAAACAAAAAGAAGCTTTAACGGCAAGATGATGACCAACCGTGAAATATTGAGCGCAATAAACGTAAGCGGTGGCGGTGTATCTTTTGCGGATGGTGGTGAAATTCCAGAGGATTTTGAAATTGAGGTTGAGCAAGGCGAATACGAGTTTGGGGGCAAAACGGTAGATGCCGATCATTTACTGTACGAAATGTCCAAATGCGGGTGTGAGCATACTGAAGATAAACCAGACAGTAAAGATGAGAAAAACACCATTACTTTTGCGGATGGTGGAGTATTGAATGACCCTATCGCACGTCTTGATGAAATCATACGAGACAACGAAGATGGTGTGGCAGACCTTTTTCAAAGCTACCATCCAAAGGTTCAATACATGGTTTTTGAAAATGAAAAAATAAGCATTAAAATAAATAGCTATAAAGAGTTTTTAGCATTTTTTAGAACCATTAGAAGTAACAATTTCAATAAAATGGAAATGAGGACTGCTGTAAATGCAGAAAAAGCGGTCGTAATTTCATGGAATAACATTAGCGGTAATTGGAATTACGATGCACTTTTACTCTATAATCCAGTTGGAAGTGTTAATAATGGATTGTCGTTTTTTTTAAAAACTATTATAAAAACCATCCCTTACGCTAAAAATTATGACTGGACAGAATTTATAAAAGCAGACACAAATCCGTCAGATTGGTTTTGGTGTATTGACGTTACATCCGTTTTAAGCACAACAGCAAATGAAACCATGGAAAAGTACCCAAAGCTTTTTAGTACGGTTAATCCTATGTTGCAGTGTGCGGGATTTATTTCTCTTGGCGAAAGGCAAGCTGTTGAAACTATGTCCTCTTTAATTATAAAGCTTGACGAACTGACCGAACCAAGAAGGGTCGCTTATATATATGTGGAAAATGAAAGGGTTGTTTGGGGGTTTAGAACAGTTGACGGCTCAAAAAGAAATACGTCTAAACAAATCAATATAGACAATTACTATCAAATGTCGGAAGCCGAAAAGGTTGATAGGTTTTTTAAGTACATAAAGAAAAGCTATTGGGCTAATCTGGTTAATTGGGAAAAATTCTTAAAAGGAAACTATCTTAAAATAAAACCAGAACAGAGAAAATATATTTTCAAAAATCACCCAAATTATACCGTTGCACCCGATAGTTTAGTTTCAAACAATTTAACATCAACTTCAGAACAATCACAAAATACGGAAGAAACAAATGAAGTATTTAAAGATATAAGTACAGTTTATGAAAAAGACTTTACGATTGGGCAAATTTATTTTTTAGATAATGATACAGTAAATATTTGGCGTGTTTTTAAGACATCGAGCGATAAAGTATTTTTTGTTAACATTGTCAGTGGGCAATTAAAGCTTTGGCAAGAGGTTTCTAATTTTTCTTTATTAGACCAACAACTAATAAGAAAAAACGACACTATAATTTTAGATACAGATGAAACACAATTAAAAGTTGAAAAAGTTGAACGTATCAATGGTGAGTTTATATATACCGTAAGAGCAAAAGATGGCGATGCTTTTAAAACAAACGGACGTAGGGTAAGATATGTTTTACCATTAATCAAAAGAGGTGCTTTATTAGCGAAACGTAACGGCTATGAATACAGCACTATAAATCTATGGAATATAACAGACGTAAAATTTAGTGGTAATACGCCTAGAACTACAACGGTCGAAATTACTGCTCAATCTGGAAACTCAACTGAAACTTTTTCAAACAGCCAACCTTGGAATAGAGCCAGTAACGATTTTATGATTCTAAGACCGCTTAATTATGAAACCATAAACAATAATGAAACTGAAACAAATAGTGAACCACAAAAGACAGATACTCCTAAACAGTTTGAGGTTGTAAGAATAGGTGCTAGAATATACAAAGTAACTAATGTCAAGAATGACGGATCATGGGATGGAATTAATTTGGTGAACGGTTCGCCTAGAAATTTTACAAAAGGTCAGCCGTATCAATTAATGCCTTCTAAGGTTGTACCCAAAAAATATGACACAATAAAATTTGCTGGCGGTGATGATAAAGTTGAGCGTGTTTACTTCCAGAACAATGTTTTAAAAATGGAACTGGACAGTGGTAAAGTTTATAATGTTGACAGTTGGGTGGACTTCGGTATTAAATATAGACTGGAAGCAAATGACCTTTTTTATGAGTACATACCAGTAGATAACGTTTATAAAACTTACAAAGTTAAAAGCATTATAAAGTCAAGTTGGAAAGGCAATGAATATACGCTAGAAGATCTTACTTCAGACAGAAAGGTAACTATAACAGATGATGAAATTGATGTCGAGAAAGATTTTTATATAAAAAGTGACCCAAGACCGATTGAATTTAATTCAGATGCCGAGGATAGCGCATATTCAACAATAACAAACGAAGCGTTGGTTAACATAAATAACGCCATGTCAGAATCCTTTAAATTAAGTAAGAATGAGTATGAACTCACACTTAAATTTATAAATGAACTGATTGCAGAAAAACAGATACAACTTCAGCTTGATCCAATAGAATACGAAGGGTCGTTGAGACTGGATTTACTAAATGAGTTAAAAGAACTTCAACAACAAAAATATAAGATTTACTTTACCCAACAAGGCGGTGAAATAGGGGTTATCTACCGTATTCTTGAACGATTGCATAAAGGCGAAGTTTATGAAGAAAAGGACGGAGTACAAGTTATCGGTAATAATGTTTTTGACAAAGATGTTATTTATACTGAAAAATTTAAAAAGTGGTTTGGTGATTGGGAACGTGCAATAAAAAAAGGAAATAATGAAGGTGTTTCAAAAGCGGTCGATAAAAACGGTATGCCACAGATTTATTATAACGGATCAGCGAGACGAAAGTACAGTTATAGACAAACCTCAAACGGTGTTTTTTATCTAGCCGAAAATAGAAGTTACGCCTTATGGTTTGCTCAAAACGCCCAAAGCCCTAATGCTGAAGGCAAATATCTTATGGAAACCTTTGTGGACATAAAGAACCCTATTGATCTTACACCTTTTAAGACCGACCAATATGATTTTGCTGAAATCGTAAGATATATTGCTACATTTTATCCATCGTCAAACATTTATGATTTCCTACCGAGCAAAATCAAAGCACCTATTCTTGAAGGAAACATGACTAAATTTAAAATACGTGCTTGGCAACTTATAAGGCAATATCCAAAACTTAATAGACACATACGCCTAAACACCCAATATGATGGCTATTTTTATATGGAAAACAACCCTAGCGACATAATTAATGGTAAAGAAAACATTACCAAGGCTTGTGCAATTTTTAACAGTAATCAAGTTAAGTTAAAAAATGCAACAATGTTTAATCCTATACTAGATGACTTTAGGTTTGAACTTGGTGGTAAATTAAAAACTAATCAACATGACAGATAAAGAAATTTTAGAGAGATTTTTAAGTGTCACTGGCGGAGTTGATGCAGATTTTAAAAGCTACCTTGTTACTGAAAGTCAGTTTAAGGATAAGGTAAGGGATTTAACCAGTGCCGAAATAGACAAAATATTTGACCTAGATGAAGATGCAGATATTGAAGAAACGGTAGAAAGCCGAAAAAGGCTTTTAGGTATGTATAACAGATTTGAAAGGGTTGACAAGGTTGAAAATGATTTCTCTGGCATAGATACCGAAGCGATTGGCGAAATAGATGCCGACAATGAACTGTTTGGTGATATTGATAGCGGGATAGCAGAAATTGAAGGTAATCCAGACGAAATCGAGGATGCGATAGCAAATGCAATGGAAAACGTTGATGGCGACATGAACGCAGATGACTTATTTGGTAGTAGTCCTTCATCGCAAGACCCAGACAATGATGAAATTGGCGAGGGCGAAGGTCAAGGCGAAGGCGAAGGCGATGGTGAAGGTCAAGGCGAAGGCGAAGGTGAGGGTGAAGGTCAAGGCGAAGGCGAAGGCGATGGTGAAGGTCAAGGTGAAGGTGAGGATGAAGGCGAAGGTCAAGGTGAAGGTGAGGATGAAGGCGAAGGTCAAGGCGAGGGTGAAGGTGAGGATCAAGGCGAAGGCGATGGTGAAGGTCAAGGCGAAGGCGATGGCGAAGGTCAAGCTGAAGGTGATGGCGAAGGTGAGGGCGAAAGTGAAAACCAAAACAATGAACAAAATGACAGTTTAGAACGTCAAATTGCAATTGTAAAATCGCAAGCACAAAGGCTTAAAGATTTAGATACTGGTGACAATTTTGAAGCGTACATTGACTTTTTGGAAACGCAAGAAAATATAATGCAAAGGGCTATTCAATTTGGTGACGCTACTATCGAATATGAGTTACCTTTTTGGGTAAATCGTGATTCACAAAAATTTATGGAAACTGTAATGAAACAAGTCGGTCAAGGTACAGATGATGTTACCAAACGTAACAAATTAATTGTTCAAAGAATATGGAACAATATCTTAAAGTCGTCTTATGACAGAGTTCAAGATGTAATTCCAGATTTGTTTTTATCAAAAAAAGACATTGTAAAAATTGAAATAATAAATAACATAGTTGAAGTCACCTTTAAGCTAGACACTAAACCAAACACTATCAAAGCAAGACCATTAAGAGATTCAAATTCAGATCCTAAAAACTTTTTGAATACTTTTAACCAAATAGAAGAAAATTTAGAAAAACAAGCACTCAATGATAGGTTTGACATTTTAGAAGAAAATATAGAAGAAAATATCGACACTTATTTAATAAATCAAGACGGCTTCAGTCAAAACGACAATAATTTTGATTTAACCGAGGTGCTAAACGACCCAGAACTTATAATAGAAGATTATGACTAGAGAAGATTTAATAAAACTGACGCAAAGCCCATCAGAAGGTATTCGACAAAAGGCGATTGAACTATTAAGGCAAAGAGACGAAGCAAAAGCTGTGTCAAAATCTGCCGATTTCAGTGAGTTGATTAACGATGTTAACAAGCTAATAGAAGAAGCAAAAAAGGTTGATTCTGGCGGTGTTAATAAGACAGAAGTTAACAAACTTATAGATGAACGCATAAAGTCTTTAAACCTATCAAGCGCAAGCGAAAATGTAACCTATGACATTACTAGGGATGATGAAGTAGTTTACAGTGGCACTTTTAAAGATAAAAGGCGATTGTTCTTTGTTCTTTTGTCCGACCAAAAAGCAAGGTTAAATTCCTATCTCTATGGTGAAGCGGGAACTGGTAAAACTTACATGGCGGGTCAAATAGCTGATGCTATTAATTATAAATTGATAACGCTAAACTGTAATCAATTTACATCACCAACCGACATTATTGGCGGACAGACCATTGAAGGCTATCAAGAAGGGCGTTTAATTGAAGCTTGGGCAAACCTAAATTTAGGTGAGAACAAAGATTGTAAACCTTATGACGGTGCATTACTTTTATTAGATGAATTACCTAAGCTAGACCCTAATACTGCGGGTCTTTTAAATGATGCACTCTCAAAAATTAAAGATGGTGACAAAGACGGTACAAATTGTGCTACTGGCGAAAAGAAAAAATACAAACCCAGAATTACAAATGGTCGTGGCGAACAATTTGAATTAAAGAATCTTTACGTTATAGCAACTGGTAACAGTTTATTGAACGAAGCTAATAAAGACTATGAAGCCAACTTTAAGCAAGACCTCTCGTTACAAGATAGGTTTGCGGGTAGCTGTTATAGGGTTACTTACAATTATAGATTTGAATACGAACTTTTATCAAAATTCAAATACAATCTAACATTTGTCTTTAATTTCCTAGCCGTCTTACGACAAAAGATAAATGAAGCAAACTTAAATGGCGTTGCTTTTGTATCTACGAGGTTAATGGTTTCTTATCGTGACACTTTTAATGCCTATATTGAAAACAGACAGACCAGAAAAATTATTAAGCCTAAAACTTTAGCAGATGCGACTGCTTCTTTTTTAAGCTTATTTAGTGAAGAACAAAGAGACGGTTTAATCAAAAGTATGCAAAAGGAATACGATGACTTTTTAGCAACTGCCGAAAAGAAACAAGAAGCTAGTGTAACCGAACTCAAAAAAGCGACAGCTAAAGAGACAGCACTTGCCGAAGCTATAATTGAAGAAGCGGAAAGAAAACAAAAAGCAAAACAAGCCCTTGAATTGTAATGACTATACTTGAAGAAATTGCAAGAAATTTTGACTTCAGCTTATTTGATTCGGCTAGGGAATTGTATGAGGACAATAAAGACTTGCCTAATACAAATAAGTTTTACACTGAACAGCAATATTTAGATTTAGCTATGCGTGATCGGTTCGGTGGGTATGACGGTGCTAGTGACAATATAAATGAATTTAATGAGTGGTCTAGTTATGAAAACTTATCTAGGTTTCAAGACCAACAACTTTTAGATGATGCTTTAGGTATAAAAAGACAAGTTGAAGCAGATATTGATTTAGGTGGTGATTTTGAACAAAGCAGATTAAAATTCAGTAGTATTCCGAGAGGTGTTTTTAGCTTTGGGTTAGCAAGTAAAGGTCTTTACAGATTAACGGAGTATTTTGATGAAGAACGGAAAATAGTTGTTAATGATAAGCTTGTTAGAACCAAACTGGAAAACGGTAGAAAGATTTTCTACTATAATACACCACAAGGCGAAAGAGAAGTAAGAAAACAGCAGAAAGGTAGCTTTGAGGTTAGCAAGAGTTGTCAAGTACCAATAAAGTATAGTGAAACCGCTAAAATGTTCGTTCCAATAAAAGGCGATAAAATTGTGACCAGTTGTGACACATATAATGATAAACGTGAAAAAATAAAATTGGAATTTGCTACAAGTATAAAAAAGGTGTATATGTACCGAGACAAACTTGGTGGCGGTCTTTCCGATTATGTAGATTTATACATACCAGTTTCTTTTAACGGAAATAATAGTTCAGCGAACATGATTTCTCAAAACCTACCAGTATTAATCGTAGCGGATATTCTTGAATCCTCTGGAATTAAAACCAGAGTGAACGGAATTGATTTCACTAGGGTACGTGGCAATTCTGGATATGTAATGGCTTATGCCGTAAAAGAATATGGTGAGACTTTTGATTTGAATAAAATTACGGCACTCACTTCAGAGCAAAGGTTTATAAGAACACAAGCGTATTTACAAAGTATTGCTAGAATGGCTGAAAGGAAAAATTATACGCAAAGGCAGTATGAACGCACTGGTTTAGGCAGTGCCATTGAGCCAAATAGTAGCTATTTTAGACCAGTATGGAACACATACCGTAACTGGATTTTCAACAAAAAAGGTTCTTTCGACACTAACACTAAGATCTTAGACCCAAACTTAATGATTATAGGCGGGGCATCCTTATTTAACATAAATACGCAAAGGCAAGAGGTAGAGGAAAATGCAAAAAATGAAGTTTACGATATTTTAGACTATATTGGAATGATGGTATCTAAAAACAAACGTGGGTTTGTTAATAGAATAATAGACAGAAGATTAGAGCAAGGTAACAGCACAAAAGAGGAAATAAAAAGAGATTTAAAAGCATTGATTCAAAAAAACACACAAATTCTACCGCCTATTTCGGACGATTTAAAAATGTTTGCTACTCCGCCAGAAATAGCACAAAGAACACGAGAAGCAGTGGATGAATTGATAACCTTAATTAATGAAGCATGAATTTGACACCAAAAGATTTAGAGAAATTGACGAACGAGCGAATTAAGTTTTATGCCGACATAAGCAAAAACGAAAATGATGCTAACTTTTATAAAATAGAGGTTTTGGAACATGAAGCATTGCCAGAAAGCTTTTTGATTCATGTAAAGTATGATCTAGTTCTTGAAAATGAAATAGGTAAATATAATCAAATAGAAATGTTTACACGTGATGCGGGTTGGATAGCGATTAGTAACTCAATGACCAATAGGCAAATGGAAGGATTTCTTAAAGATTGTACCAAAACCAAATTTGATGTTAGCGAAGTAATACTAAAGAAGTAATGTTAAAGTACACGCCAAAAATAGGAGATAATTTTATTTTCGACAACGATGTTGATTATGGTTTCAGTCAAACCGTAATTTATGTAGATAGTGAAAAAGTTGTAACGGCAATGGTGCGTATTGGCGACCAAATTTTTTACAATAACATCATTGTAGTTTACAAATTGGAAAACCCTTCAAGCGTAAAAACACTGAATGAACGATATGCTAGTGAAGAACGCTTACGAGTTTATGGTGTTGATACTGGTTCAACCGTTTTCTATGACGATAAAAATTGGATATTAGCAAGTATTAATAAGGTAAATTTAATAGGCGATAAATACCTTTTGCGACCATTCCTAATCGATGTAGATGGGCTGAATGAATACATAAAACAAAACAATCCAGATTTTACGGCAAGTTCTCGGTTTGTACAATCTTTTACTGAATTTATCTATGAAAGCGATAAAAATATTATCATTGATGTCGTAAGCGAACCAAACCCAAGACGCAAGCTTGTTACACCTCTTGCTATAACTAGGCTTAAAACTGGTAGTGTCGAAGAACTAACGGATTCAGCCCTAAGTTTATTCAATATGGATGAACTTGGCGAAATAAAAAATGAAAAGCTAAGAAATGCCTTAATGAAGCTTACAGTAGAAACCGTCAAATTAGGGATTGAAAATGATTCCATAGGTATATCCAAGCGTACAATTGATGAACCAGTAACAGATGTCTATGTTGATAAAAAAGGGAATACAAAAGATTTAATACCTTTTGATTATAGAGGTACAAAATACAACCAAGTATTTACAAAAACTGGCGAGGTAGGTTGGGCAAACCACGAGACGGATGAAATCTTAACCGAACCCGAATTTATAAATTCAGTTCTGGAAAACCAAGACTATAATTCAAAATCCATTCAGTACGTACCAGTCGAGGATATAGATTTGGAAGCTACCAAAAAACTACAATTCAGTAAGCCCGAAGAAGATGATGTCGAAGAAATGATTAACTTTGAAGAACTGATAGATGAAGGTCTTGATGAACTTGACTTTGAAGAAATGATAGACGAAGGCTTGGACGAATTAGATTAATAAATTAAGTTGCTATGAACACATTGCAGAAAAAGTATAAAAGTATTGCCATAGATAAGTTGCCATCTAAGCTAAAAAATGGCTTAAAAAAACTAAAAGAAAAAACAAATAATTTTGAATCAGACGATGATAAATTAATGAAGATTGCCGAGCAAAGTCTTGACAAAGTAATTTCTAATCTAAAAGTAAAAAGACCCGAACTTATTATTAAGGTTAAAGGGTCTGCAACAAAACCAGACACCAAAGCACCCAAAGGCGAACCAGATCCAGACGACACAATAAAGGAACGTGCCGAAAAAATAAAAAAGGAAAATGAAACTAAAGCTGAAGCTGAAGAACGTGCAAAAGATCAAAAAGAAGAAGAAGCTGAAGAACGTGAAGATGTTCAAGAGGTTGCGGACAGTTTAAGCCAACTTGTTAAGGATTTTCCAAAATTAAAAGGCTTTAACACTGGTTCAAGCGGTAGAACAAAATCTTTGACACGTGATGCGGGTCGGAAAGCTTCGCCACGTGGCAAGAGGGTTTCTAGAAAAGGTTGGAAAAATCAATATGGTGCTTCCAAAGGCGGAAGAACATATTACGAAAACCGTGAGAACCGAACCGACCGTTTAGCACCTAATTATCCAAAGGGCGCACCAAAGCTAGAAAAAGGCGGAAAACTAAAGGACTTTAAAGTAGGTGATGAAGTAAAATTAAAATTTCCATATTTTGAATCTCACCTAGAATACAAAGGAAAAGTATTGGAACTTACCAATCTTGGCGCAAAAGTAGAATATAAAAATGATTCTGGTCAAACAGTCACAACAGTCGAACCTTACAATAAGCTAATAAAGCTTAAAAAAGGCGGTAAGATAAAAGCACCACTTTATGATGTCGTTGTAAAATGGGATGAAGATACTCCTTGGAAATTGGTCAATAATGAAGGTTTGACAAAAATAGAAGCCGAAAAGGTCGCTGAAGCATTTGCTAAGGCTAAAGAAAGTTTCAAGGAATTAAAGATTGAACCCGCTTTGCCGTTTGAAAAAGGGGGAAGATTAGATGCCGAGTATTTACGCCCGACCGAAATCCTAAGCGTAGTTACCAAAGACGGTAAGGTAATTGATTACACAGATGATTTTGAATTTCTTTCTGGTCTTTACATTTCCGAAACACCCATCAAAAAACAGTCTGAAAATAATGACGAGCAATTATCGCTGTTTGAAAAAGGCGGAAAATTACCAAAACACGCTGTTTACATTCCAAACTATAACATTGACTTTGTTGAAACGTATGATGACGGTACTATAAAAGGCAATAAGCTTTATAATGGTATTTGGTTCAAAAGCGACAAACAACAAAAACTTGTAGATGAAGCGGTTGCTTCTGGTCGTTTTAAGAAAATAAGCCCAAAGGCAAGCCCTAGAATTTTAAGGGGCAAAGTGCCAAAAGGTGTTGAAGCTAGAATAATTGAAAATACAATTGAAAAGACAGATAAAAAAGTCTATGCGGGGCTATTAAAAATAACCATAGACGGAAAGCTTGCCTTAACCAAGTATTTTCCCGCAACATCAGATTCAACTAGAGAAGATATAGAAAAAAGCATTCGTGGCTATTTAAAAGAACTAAAATACGTAGCAAAAGACCTTCGTGGTACAAATAAAATAGTTTATGTAAAGGATCGCGGTGTTGAACGTATTTATCGATTTAACAGTAACGAAGAAGCCGAAACTTTTGAAAAAATAATCAAATCCATTCAGCGTAGAAAGTACGAAAAAGGCGGGTTGACTGGTAGTGCCAAAAGCGCACATACTAGAGAACACAAATACGTCAACAAAAGCGAGGACTATGAAGAAAGGTATGCAAAAGGTAAAAAAAGGGAACGTTACAAAAAAATTGACGAGCAGTTAAAAGCACGTAAAGAAAAAAAGAGAAAAAAGCTTATGGCTGACGGTGGCTACTGTAAGCGTAAGATTTATAAATATGGCGGTGAAACTGGACGTGAAATCTTTATCGTTAACGAAGGTACAACCTTTGATAAAGATAAATATAAAGCTGTTTTCCAAGACTATGATAAGGACGGTCGAGCCAATATTGACGACAAGGATCCTTTGAACAAAAAGAACCAAGGTCAAGTTGAGCAAGTCGAATTACGTAAGTCATTTGAAAAGCTTTTAGATACAAAAGAAAAGCTAGATGTTGTAATGGATGACGTTATAGGTGACATGGATAAAAAAGCACCAAAGGACGCTAAAATCTATGCCAGAACCAAAACGCCATATTCCATTATCAAAAAGCTTATTGATAAGCGAATGACAGACCCTAAAAAGGGGCTTACGGACTTAATCGGTACTACATTAGTGGTTGCAAACCGTGACGACCTTGAAAAAATTCGTAAAACCGTAGAAAGCGGAACTTTTGGTGAGGTTATAGATTTTGATGACTATTACAAAAACCCTTTAGGCGGTTATACAGCTTACCATTACATTGTTGTAAAAAACGGTATGCCAGTTGAGATTCAAGTTAAGACTGAACGTGTAAAAAAGTTAAATGAAATCTCGCACGAATTTTACAAGGACGGAACATTGTCGCCAGAAGGCAATCTAAAAGTTTCAAAATTAATTGAGAAGGCTGACAAAGGTGATAAGACCGCACAAAAAGAGGTAGATGAACTTTTTGCTGACAGTGAGCGTCTAAAAGACATGATTACGGTTGACAAAAAAGAAGAAGGCGGTGTAGTTGGCAAAGTTAAAGACCGTTATTTTGGATTTATAGATGGTAAACGTCATGTAGTCAATGCCGACAGTCTTTATGATGCAAAAAAGAAACTGATAGATATGCTGAAGCTTCCTAAGAAAAAGCAAAGCTTATTGTCGGTGATGTCAGACAAGGGAATGAAAGAGCAAGAATTTCGTTTCTTTGAGAAGGGCGGTAAGATCAACCGACCAAAATCCGCATTGATGCGTGACCGCAAGTACCTTAATGTCGATGAAGATTACGAGGTGCGTTACGCTAAAGGCAGAACTAAGAACCGTAAACGGTACATGGAAAAAGGTGGTAGTCTAAAAAATGCTTTAATGTTTAAATTAGACGAAAATTTAAAAGCACTAATAAAAAAAGCCGAAAAAGAAAATAAAAAAATAACATACTCCATATTAGTTGAAACGATAAATAATAGTGGTGAAATCAATAAACACAAAGAGATAAAGTTTAGAAAAACCCAAACGAAAGATTTTATATATCAATTTCGACAAATTATAAAATTAGGAAAATACAAAGGTGAAAATCTTGCAGAAATAAAAGCATTTATAAATTTAGGCAATCAATCTAAATTAGTAAAATCTTTAGAACTATATCAAAAAGCTGAAAAAGGCGGTGCGCTAAAAAAATACAAGCTAGGTGACACATATTCAAAAGATTTTGATTACGAAGGAATGCTTAAATATGGTGAAACAATAGACGAAAACACTTCGGATGAAGATTTAAAAAAATACGCAAAAAGCCTATCGGATGTAAATTACCATAGCCTAGCTAGACCACTTGATAATTACTTTACAGCCATTTCTAATCAATCCAAAGAATTTAAAAAATGGAATTTTATAAATCAATTTAAAGACGAATTAAGAAAAGAAACGGCAATCTATAAAAAAGGTGGTCGCATAAAATCCGCATTGATGCGTGACCGCAAGTACCTTAATGTCGATGAAGATTACGAGGTGCGTTACGCTAAACGCAAAACTAAGAACCGTAAACGGTACATGGAAAAAGGCGGTGAATTACAGCGTGATTTATTTGAGGACTACGAAAACATACCTTCTTCTATTAGACCAATGATTGAAGATTATTTAGAGAAGTTTGACGAAGGTATGGTGGACTATAATGACACCAAAGCTTTGTTAGAAAAAGTAGAAAAGAAAGGATATACTTTTGATTACGGACTTGATAATGAACCATTTGGTCTAAGAAAAAAAGGCGTAAATCTTAACCAAATAAAAGGTTTTGAAGATGCACCAGACGATGACGTTAAGCCATTTGCAAAAGGTGGTGAGGTTATTTTTGTAGATACAAAAAACCCGAAATCACCTTTAAAAATATGGGAAAGCCGAAAAAGTAAACTTGGTCAAAAATCAGTAGGCTCTTTTGCGCATAGATTGAACGGCAAATATGTAGGCGACTACTATCTATATCCACTAGATGATTTTGATAAGAAAGAGTTAAAATACATTCCAATAAAAAAAGGCGAAGTTCTTTTACGAATGGAAACCGACAATATGCTATTTGACGAAATGCCACTTGTTAAAGTAAACATAGATAATGGACGAGTGTATTTTATGGTGGAAGATGTTGACCCAGATAATATAAAATTTGAACGTGCAAGCGCAGATGTAATTTACTTATCTTTAGATGAAAAAGTTAAGGAATTAGCACCAAAATTTGACGACCGTATAAAACCTATAAAAAAGGCAAAAAATGGTGGTCTAATGAAACGTGGCGAGGTAGATTGGGCTAATTATTATTTAGAAGGTGGTATAGTTAATTCATCAATGAGCGATGAAATGAAACGCAAGATACTTGACAAGGATGGAAAACCTAAGACTGATACAAAAAGTATTCAGTTGCTGACTGATTATAATTTGTCACTTAATCAAACAAAAGATAAGTATTACAATAGCACTAAAGGCGAATACACACCACAGCGACAAAAATTGCATAAAAAAATCATCAACGATGTAAAAAGCGGTTTAAGGTGTATTGAGCATGACCAACCAATTGCTATCTTAATGGGCGGATCTCCCGCAAGCGGTAAATCGACATTCTTAAAAAAGTCAGCACCATATCTGTTAAAGGATGAAATTTTAAAAATTGATGCCGATGACATAAGGGCTAAATTGCCAGAATATCAAGGATGGAACGCACCAATTACCCATAGGGAAACGCAAGACATAGTTAGGGTATTGTTAAGCGACAGAGTTATTGGGTTGCCTTGTAAGACCGATATTATCTATGATGGAACTATGACTTCAGTTGAAAAATACGAGAAGCTAATCAAACTTTTAAAGTCTTTAGGCTACAAAATATTCATTGTATTTATTGACAATGTTCCGAAAGAAGAAATAAAGAGACGTGCGCTAAACCGCTATAAAGAAAGCGGAAGGTTCGTACCAATGGAAGTTATAGATTCATTTTTTAAACAAGGAAAATCCTCATTGAATAGAATAAAAGATGACGTTGATGGTTATATGGTCGTGGACGGCTCTAATGATTATGAAGTAATTGAACGTGGCGGAATGAAATTACCTTCCAAGCGTGAGTATTCAAAACTTGGAAAACCAATATCCAAGGTAAAATCAAAAACCGCTAAAAAGGAAAAAGGCGGTAAGTTATACGATGTATCTGGATTAATAGAGAATGACTTTCTTCCCGCTTTTAAAGAAAATCAAAAAGAAAATCTTAATAAGATTGCCAAACATTATTCCGAAGAAAGGAATGAAAGTATTGCGCCTATCGTCATAGTTAATAAGTCTAAAAAATACTTAAAGGTAAAAAGGGATAAATTTGGTATTCCAACCAAAATAAGTATTGATTTCTTAGATAAACCGTCTAATGTTAGACTTAAATTTTCAAAAGACTATACAGACATGAGCGATTTATATGACGAGGAATTAAAGGAAATCATGGAAAACATAGCCGAAGATAAAAAAGCGTCTAAAGTCGTACCTACAACGGACAAAAAAGAAAAAGGCGCACAAACCTTTAAATATATTGTAGGTGAAGAAGGTATGTTTAAAGGCGGTGAATTTAGAATAGTATCGCACCAATCCAAGCCTAATAGGTACACCATTATAGAACTAGATGATAAAGGTGATAAACTAGGTAAGGAAACAACGGTTAGCCAAAAAGATTTTGAAGCTTATTTCAGAAAATTTAAGAAAGGCGGTAAACTCAATGATGATGATATTGGCTTTAACTATACTGGTAAGATGTATAAGGTAGTACCAAAGCACAAAAAGCGATTAAAATGGTACGAGGTCAGCCCTAACATAGTTAAGAACAAAGACAACTTGCTAGGCTTGCACACTAAGTTTACAGCTTTGGTATATGACAAAGAAAAAGACGGTCACGTTTCATCTGCCTTCAAAAAGTACAAAGACGACTATGAAAAATGGCGAAAAAAACATAACATATGAGACAAGGAACTAAATTAGCCCTTGGTGTCGGTTTTTTGGTTGGTGGTGTATTTCTTATAAGACAGCTAACTAAAAGCGCACCTTCAAAAGTTGACGTGACGCTTTTGGAATACCAAGAGACTGAAACGCCAGAAGAACGTCAAGCACGTTTACTGAAGCAAGAACGTTTATATAATGACCTTAAAATCATGCAGTCTGGTGGCATACCAGTAGATTTTAGCGATGCGGACTTGGATAAAATAAAAGCAGACCTTGATAAATTCAAGTTTGACCCGACAAAACAGATTGGACAAAATCTGTCCAATGTTGATTGGACTGGATTTAATGCGCCACGACCTCTGGACTGGTCACATTTAAACACGTAAGAGAATAACTCGGCATTGAAGCCAAAAATTTATATATTTGTTAAAAAGTAATATCTAATGAAGAAATTAAACTCGACACTAAACGAAATGCTTACTTTAATCGGTAAGATAAAAAGGGAAAACCTAAGTAGTCATGCTGTGCGTGAATACAATAAGATAAAAGGACTTCAGAACCGAATAGCCGACCTAAAGGAGAGTTTTGAGGACATGGATGAAGAAGAAATTGAATTGAATCAAGAAAATCTTCAAGAACTTGAAGCTGACCTTTATCAAGAAGCCGTAAGCTTCAACGAATTGTTAGACCTTGAATATAAGGACTTACAAAAGCGTCAGCAAAAGGAAGCTGAAAAGGAAGAAGAAAGGAAAAGAAAACAAGCGGAAGCCCAAGCGCAATCACAAGCCCAAGCCCAAAACAACGGTCAAGAGGGCGGTCAAGAAGGCAAGCAAGAGGGCGGTCAAGAAGGCAAGCAAGAGGGCAACGAACCACAGCCCAGAACGCAAAACCAACCACCTTCAGAAAGCGCAAAATCAAGCAAGGGTTTATTGGGCGCAATTATAGCTGTTGGTCTTACGGTTGTAACCTTTGGTGCTATAATGTATAAAAAGAATTAAGATGATTAATGATATTGAAAAAGCGGTAGAAGAAAAAAAACAAACCACGGATTACAAGGAACGTGCAAAGAAAAATGCAGAAATAGCCTTTTTCGTGGCTTTGGCAATGGCTAGTTTGCTACAAGGAATTTTAGCTTACAAGCAATTAAGATTGATGAAATGAGAATAAGTGGAACTGTCACCGATATTATGAATACACCGCTAGAAATGGCGAATGTGATTCCTTTACGAAATGGGAAAAGCTTTGGTATTGGAACAGTTGTACTAAATGACGGAACTTTTGCCCTAGAATCTAATGAGATTGACCCAGACACAACCATAAAAATATCATATTTAGGATTTAAACCTAAATTCTTAAAAGCTTCCGATGTGCAAGACACTGAAATTGTTTTGGAAGAATCATTTGAGCAACTGGATGAAGTGGTAATTACAGCACCAAAAAAACAGCCAGTTATAAATGACAACAAAGAATTTAATAAAAAAGTATTAATCATAAGCGGTGGACTGGCAATCAGTCTCATTGGCTTAGTTTTATGGAAACATTATGAATCCTAATATAAACCCAACACCACCCGCACCCGCAACTCCACCAGTTGCCCCAGAAGGTACGCCTATACCAGAGCCTACACCTACGCCCAACCCATCACAAACTATGGCAGATGGCGGAAAGATTAATTTACCCAATGACTTTACTATTGTAAATTATGGTCTTGGTATTTTAATTTTTGTAGGTATGATTTACAACATTCGGACAAATCGTGCTTTGTTGAATGCTTTGTACAAATAAAAAATGAAATTAAATATTGACACACTAAAATTTGGAAACCCATCTTATGCCGAACAGAAATTAATACAGAAGAACAACTACCTAGATAGTGTTTTTATTGATTTCGCTAAAGATGATTATAATTATCCTTCTGGCGAAAAAGCCATACAAGAAGTAAATGACACCATAGTTAGGCTGACCGACATACAACTTAGCGAGAATGAAGAAGCTTTGTTAATGTACAGTAAGATTGACCGTAACTTTGAGCAGTGGTTCTACAACACGGCAAAATCACCACGAGTGGATGTTATGGGAAAGATACAGCAATTAGCAGATGACATCGACCCGATCATCGTAAAGCTTAAATATTATTTTAAGCGAATACGCCCAAACCAGTTTGCTTCCAACACAAAAGTTAAGTTATTCCCAATAAGCAATTACAGAAACGACACACCATCATATCCAAGTAGAACTGTGGTACTAGGGTGTGTATTCTGTGAGGTTTTAGGTAATTTAATTCCAGACGATTACGAAAAGTTTATGCAAATAAAGGAAGCTATAAAGAATAGCCGTCTATATCTTGGCAATAATTACCAATCCGACATTGCATTTGCAGAAAAGGTCGCTGATAGGATTATATCGAACAAAGAGTTTCTCAAAAAATACAATATCTAATGAGCAATGAGAAACTATTTAATGTATTGAATGAAAACATTAAGCAATTTGGCATTGATACCGTTTCTTTCATGTTAAGTTATTACAACTTGTCTGAAAAAGGGCTTACCGAACATTTGGATCACAGATGCGGAATTGAGGGAACGGTAAAAGAAGCTTTTGATAAATGCGTGAAGTTTATAGACCATAAAAATATTGACCAAGCGGTTTATTTATTGCAGTGTGATACCAATTATTTATACAATGACTTCAACTGGATAGATAAATCTGAAATTGTTACCGAAAAGATATTTCAAATTGTCGAACGTCTTTATGACCTTCCCAGACAAGTAATTTTAGATGACAAGAACCGTGACGGCAAGCGTATTTATGCGAGTGGTTCTGTAATCCATTTAATGATTACCTATTTAAACTTTTCGGTCGCAGATATTAATAAATTGACAAAAAAGAATACTTGGGCAATATCCAGACATAAGAATAAGATACTAAAATTGGATTTTAAGCACCCAAGGGAAAACAGCATTTTTAAGAAACACTTAAAAGCTAAGGAATTACTAATTGACTTTATACTAAACTACAATGGCAAAGAAAAATAAAAATAGCAAAGACAAGGAAGCAACGGTTGATTTTGAGCAAATAGAGCAAGAGAACTGGTCGCCTTTTGATGCACAACCCAAAGATAGGGAATACACTAAACCAAATATTGACCCTAGCACTTTGGAAGCCGAAATAGCCGAACCTACTTTTAAAATGCCAGACCTTGACAGTTTTTCTATGGAAAACGACCCTACTGGCGGAAGCCCTAGCAATAGTAATCAGTCAAACAGTCAAGAAAAGTCGTACCAAAAACAAGACGATGAATCACCTAAGTTCAATCAAGAATTTCACGATTTAAGCGACAAGGACAAAACAGTAGGTGCTGAAATGATGGCGGATGTTGCTTTGGACGGTTACTCAAAGCTAGGAAACCTTCTAGGTAAGGTTTGCGAAATAAATGAAACAGCACTTGAAAGGGAAATCGCTGACGGTAACATAAATCCAGATATTCAAATGCCGATAGACCAGAACGGTAATTCGGCAAACATACGTACTTGGGTCAATGAGTACAATAAAGAAACTAAAGAAGCCTTTGAGACTGATAAGGAATTTATCGATAAAGTAAAACCGCCATTGGTTCGTGTATTCAAAAAACGAGGTGTCGGAATGACCGATGAACAATTGTTGGCTTATTATTTTGGTACGGACTTGGTACAAAAAGGTGCAACCGCTTTTGCCCTTAAAAGAAATAGTAATATGATTTTAAGCGAAATGAGGGCGCAGACTGAATACATGAGGTCGGGCGGTCAGCCTAAAAGCAGTTCTAGCGATCAATCAACACCACCGCCAAAACCATCACCAGATGGTGACGGTTCGCCAGACATTCAGCCAACACCAAATGAGCCAGTGGTAGATGAATTTTCTGAATATGAAGAATCAAGTGCGCCAGAAACAACATCATTTGAAGAAATAGAAATTGAAACAGATTCTACTTTTGAGGATGCCGAAGTTCCAGACAATATGCCTAAACTTGGTGATGAAAAAGCTTTAAAACATATGGACGATGTAGCAAAAAACAGTTAGTATGTCAGAATTTAGAGAACCATTACTTGTAGTCGCAGTAGGAAAAAAGGGTGTAGGTAAAACTTGGGAAACAAACGAACAGTTCCGAGATTACATGATAGGCAACCCTTCAAAGGGCGTAAAAGGTCGAAAGGTTTTGATACTTGACGTAAATGACGAGTTTACTCATGTCAAGGCTTTAAGCCTTAGAGACGTACTTAAATTTTCAGCCCACCCAAAAATCGAAGCCCGAAGGATAAGACCGTTCCGTGAAGATACTGGTCGCAAAATGACCATGCGTGACATTCAAGAATGCCTTTTCCATATCTTACAAAATTATAGTGGCGGTCTTTTATTGATTGAGGACATTAATAAGTATATTTCTGATATGCTTCCAAATGACGTAATTGGTGCAATATGTACGAACCGTCACAACGACCTAGATATTATAATGCACTTTCAGTCTATTGGACGTGTGACCTCAAAAATCTGGCAAAACCTAAATATGATACGCTTTCACAAGAACACCGATAGCGTTGATAAGCACCGCCATAAATTCGAGGACAAATACGAATACCTAAAGATTGCGGAATTGATCGTCAATAAAAAATACTCCAATGGCGACAGAAGGTTTTTCTTATGGGTAGATATTGACAACGAAAAATTGCGTGGTGCATTCACCAAAGAGGATGTAGAAGTGGCTATCGAAGAATACATAAGCCGAAACTATCGCACTATTATCAATCCAATGCTTCAGCAAATTACCAAGACTGGTGAAAAAAAATACACGGCAGAAACAGCTTACCAAGCCGTACGGGAAAGAATTTTACGAGATTTTATAGTTTAAGTGCAATTATCCACGATTATTGCACATAAACATTCTATTTTCCCACAAATAAGCTTGCACATACAATATATTTGAATTGTAATTATCGATTCTGTAATCGGTGTTACCGAAAAAATCATTCTGTGATGAACATTTTCACCGACAAGTCCTTTTGGACATCAGTTTTGGCAGTAGTTGTAGGTTCGACAATCTTTACGGTTGCAAATGACCAGTTCAACAAAGCTAGGACAAGTGTACCAAAGGCAGTAAAAGAAAACGTATAATTTTTAAATTCAAATTGCTATGAGTAATGTAGCCAAATATTTAGCTAATGCGCAAAGAGAAGCTAACGAAAGCTTTCTAGGTGCTGATGGCTTTATCGACGATGACTTGTCTTTCACTGGGGATGATTTCTTTGGTGCTAGTGGTCAGCCTATGGGCGGTGGTTCAGCACCAACGTCACAACCTTATATAATCACAGTAACATCCACTTCGGGTTCTGCTGTGTCTAACTTTGAAGTTCTTGGTTCGTACCAATACGCTCAAAGTGCAAACTTCCAAGCGAACGGTGACTATGTGGACGGTTCAGTAACGATTAGTTCTGGTGTATCTGGAATTACATATCGTGAAATGTTGAACCAGTTCGCAACTACGCCTTTCAGTGTAGGATTAACGTACATCCAGTCTGCAACCGCAAACCAAGTCCTTGAAACACTTTCAGTGAACACAAGAGACGCAAACGGTAACTTGGCGCAAAAGACTTTTGTACCAACTATCGACCCATATCAGCAACAATCTACGATCGTTGCAATGCGATATGCGTACCGTATAGATGGTTTTACAAAAATCATTATCCGTCAGATCCTTGCGAACGCAACTGTGAAACTTTACTTATATCCATCTGACAACATTAACCTTGCACGTGGTTTAAGCGGTAAGAACGTTAATAGAGGATTTGCCAACCCTCAAATTGTTAAGTCGCAGACTATCAAATTGAAGTAATCGGCATCCATTAATGACGATGGAAAAGTTAAATCTTAAAGAAGGGCAGATGTTTTCCATCCGCCCTTTTTTTCTTAAAAAAGAATTATGTCAGTAACTATATATGACTATGTGGGTTCAAACCCAACGGTCGCTAAAAGGATTTTAAACGAGTTCGGCTATCAAGCTACCAACAATAATTGGTCACTTAGCTTACGTAAGTTAGTGGCTTCTGAAGGCGAACCCGCTTTAAAGGCAATAGTCGATAATCACCCAGACAAAGAATTGATACTGGAAATGTGCGCACCAGAATTAAGTGCGGACGGCACTTCTGACATAGACCAATTTCTAAAAGCTAACCAACCTTTTTATAATGCTGACGGTGGTTTTGGCATAACAAGAAGTCAAGAGAGCGAAGCAAAAAAGACACAAGATAATTTTAGTTTAATTTTCCTAGCGGGCGCAATGATGATTTCATTGGCAATCCTAAAAAAATAAATAAAGGCTATGAGTAAAAACAAAAAATCCGCAGTTAAGGTTATTGCCCACGCAATCCAAAAAGATGAAAATGGCGTAAGACAGCTATTGAAACGCAATGGTGTAGATACAGCTTTAGTAATAGGCAAAAACCAACTTACAAAGGTTTTTATCGAAGCCCTTGCAAAGTCAAAGAGACTAGGAATTGAATTTGGTAAGTACATACAAGCAAAGAGGGAAAACTTTAATGCGTCTGGGCGAGAACCAGTTTCTACGGTGAATGTCCTTCAGCCAGTAGGTATAAATCCAGTAAATATTCCACAGCAAACCACAACTTCTTCACCCACTTCTTCAGACAGTGGAAAAGGTGGTTTTTTTGATGGATTGACACTAGCAGACCTTATAAACACCACAGTAGGTGTATTAGAAATACAACGAGATATTGAAGTATCGAAGAACGAAAGGGATGCGATAACTTCAGCCGTTGACGTTGAACGTGACAAAATCAAACTACAACCACAATCCCAATCCAACAATACCGTGCTATATGCTTCAATGGCAGTAGTGGGTTTATTGGCGATTGGAACGATAGTTTATTTTGCCAAAAAGAAGTAAAAAATGAGCAAGCAAAGAGTTGACCAATTAGGTCGTTCAGTAGGGTTCGTTACAGCCGTTGACAAAAAAGGTGCGGTACGCATTTTAAATAGAAGCGGTGTGAACGTCAGCAATCTTACGCCAAACAGAGAAATACACCGAGCATTGATCCAGAAACTTGTATCTGGCGATGAAATGTTTTTCAAAATGTTCCAAGCGGTTTTGGCTGAAAACACAAGACTGGTTAAAAAGCTAAAAGCGGGCAAAAACAGAATGCTCAATGCCGATGGTTCGTTTAGCGGAAGCTATTCGGCTGATGGAAGCGGTGGGTTCTTTAGTGGTTTCAATGCGGGCGACATCTTAGGTGCGGGCGCAAACATATTTACGACCATTAAGAATAACGAAGCCCAACAAAAGCTTGCAGAACAACAAGCGCAGATTGCGACCCAAAATGCACAGAATCAACTAGCATTAGGAAATCAGCAGTTAGAACTTGAACGTTTAAGATTAGAACAACTTAAAGCCCAACAAGGCGCAAGCGCACCAAACAAGACATTGCTTTATGGCGGTTTAGGTCTGGTGGCGGTACTTGTTATTGGCGGGCTAGTAATAGCAATGCGTAAGTAAAATGACTAGGACACCAAAAGAAATTGTCAGTGAGGTAACTGGAAAAACAGATAAAAAAGAAAGTATCATTGCCTTAAAGACGAGAAGCACGTTAAATGGTGCTTTGATGGGCGGTGCTTTTGGGTTTCTTTACGGAATGCAGAAGCAAAGAAAAATTTACGTCACCACGCTTGCGGGCATTTTGGTTGGCGCATTCATAAGTAACGTATTGACAGTAAAATCAAAATAAAATGATTAAAGAACCATCAAACGAACAGATAGGACTGGATATAACTAACTTAGCGAAGCCATTGACACGTGATGTTATAAAAGACGCAGAAGGTAAACCAGAACTTACGGCAACGGTAACAAATGTTACCGAGGATGACCAAAAATCAGAATCCAAACCAAAAGAGCCGAAAGCTGACGGCTTTATTCCCGCAGTAGAAAGGGCTTTTACGGTAGGTACGGTACTTGCTGTCATTGCGGGATATTTAGTTTACAAAGGCTTAAATAAAAAGTAGTATAATCAATAAAAATAGAGACATATGAAAACAGATGTTAACAAATTAGTAACTGGCGCAATCGGACTTGCAGTTTCGCTTGCAGTTGTTTACGGTATTGCATGGTCTGTCGGTCGTGGACTTGACAGAGGAAAAGGCGGGAAAGATCTAGTATAATGAAAAAACAAGTTTTTGCCATTATTGTTTTGACCGTTAGCGTAGGTGGTTTATCTTACGTCATCAATCGTTATTTTAAAAAAGACAAAAATGAGTGAGACACTGACCGCAAACCAACGCTATAAACTGGCTAATACATCATTGTCCTTTGCTGACTGGATTGAAAGAGAAAAAGCTAAAGGTGAATTTATCAAGAACCAAGCTTTAGAAGATTTGATAAAGCCGTACAAGGAACAAAACGTAAGTACAGCAAAAGCCCCTAGTAACGAAGGTGCTTTCAGCACTGGCGTACCAAAATGGGTTATAGGTGGCGGAATAGCATTGGTTGTCGGCGCACTTGTCTATAAGTATTATAATTAATGAACCTTCGAGTTAAGACTAATTATGAAGAATTGATTATTGAGGTGGTTGTACGAACAGCTTCACCTCAAAGGATTCGCATAAAGGCTTACGATGAAGAAAGAACTAAAGCAGTCTATACCGATAGGTACATGACGGTAAATGGTATGCAAAGGTTCATTATTAGAATGCCGTTGTCTCGGAAGTACACGATAGTAGAAGTCTATAACGAAGCGAACGGCAACCTTTCAAAAGGGCAAGACCCATCTTTTAAGGTTCTAAAGCTTAAAAAACTTCCACTGGTCAAGCGCACTGATGTCAGCGACATAAGGGATGTAGATGTTAGAAATTTTGTTGATCTAGCACAAAGATTTGCGTTTAACTCTAGTTATCTTAAAACAAACGAGGTTTACAAGAGCCAGAACGGTAAATTCCTAATAGACTACCTTCCATATATAACTAGCAATAGAACTGGTCAAAAACTTGCAACACCCGCTAGGATCTCTGCATATAACGGACATATACAGATTTCCAAAGAAGGATTTGATAAATATACCGTGCCTATGCGCATGGCAATTTTACTGCATGAATACGCACACTTTTATCGTAATAGGGTAAAGAGTAGCGAAATTGAAGCAGATTTAAACGCATTATTGATATACCTTTCTCTTGGTTATCCAAGGATTGAAGCCTATCAAGCGTTTTTAGAAGTTTTTAAAGGCACACCGTCACCACAGAACAAACAACGGTATGATATTTTAAACAAATTTATCCGTGACTTTGAAAACAAAAAAATGATTTTAAATTAAAAGTAGTTATGAAAAGAGATTTATTAATAGGATTAGCCGTTGGATTTGGACTTGCCTTTGCATGGAACAAAATGAGGGGCAAAGATTGCGGATGCGAAGATGTAGAGGTTGATGCTGAAGAAGTTTCAACCGAAAAAAAAAATGAAAACGGAAAGGCGGAGATGAATTGTGACCAAGCCGTAAGAAAGCTAATGATGACAATGCGTTTTGGATCGCCAGAACAACGTGATGCCTTTTATCAAAATGAAATGAAAAAGTGCATGAACACTAAATAATAAGCATTATGTCCTATCAATCTGTACAAAACATACCGACCAGAAATTCAGACGACATCGTTTGGATTAATTGGTACAAAGACTTGCGTAAAACACTTTCAGTAAAGCAAGCCAATAGCATTTTTGCAATGGCTTGGTCAGCGCAAGACGCTTCCAATTCTGATGCGAACACGTCAGAACTTAGGTTGGAAATGGAAAAGTACGGAATAGAAATTAGCGGTAACGTGCTTGGTACGTTTGCAGATTTTGGAAAAAAGACTGCGGGCTATTTCGGTGACATCTTTGAATATTATAAGTGGATAAGCCTTGGGCTTGGAACTGTTTTCGCAGTGAGCCTTGGTGTTTTCTTTTGGCAATTGGGTACAAAACCCAAAGTCCGAAAAGAAGTTGTTGACATTGGCGCAACGGTCGCCACTAGAGGAATGAACAAAGTTAAGTAAGATGACTAGAAAGCAAATTTTGATTATATCTGGATCACTGGTAGGTGTAACTGGTCTATACCTTGGATATAGGACAATTAAGCGCAAACAGACTTATGATTCTTTGGTAACGACCATAAAGGCACAAGCCGTCAACAGTGATAACCGTCAAGTAAGCCAAGCCTTAAAGGGAAGCTATCATACTGCAATAAATACAGATAAGCCTTTTGTAAAGCTAAAAGATAAGTCAGTACAAGAAAATGCAGAAGCTTTAAGAAATGCTTTTAGTGGACTTGGAACTGATGAAGATGCCATTTTTGGCGTTATGAACTCTTTGAACGATAAGGTTGCATTGAGCCAAGTAGCTTCATATTACAGCGCACGTTACAATGAGGATTTCAATGCAAGAATGAACAGCGAACTTGATTCGGCAGAATTAAATGAGGTATATCGTATCATGTCACTAAAACCAGATGTAAGATGGTTAGCGTAAAAAACCCTTTTTTATTATTTGGCGGAATAGCACTTGTTGGTTTTGGTGTCTATAAACTTTCTATGAGAAAAAAGGAAACCTTAAATGCCGAGCCAGAAGTAGCTGAAGAAAGTAAAGTCGTACCAAAACCAGATTGTGATAAAATTGCAGTGAACTGTCTAGTGCCACCATGCCCAGACCCTTGCAAGAATGAAAACATTGGTTTAGCAATAGTATAAAAGAATGAAGAATAGAACATTATATTACGTTGTGGGCGGTGTACTCACCGCTATTACTGGCTACTTTATTTTTGATTTGGTCAAAGGAAACCAGACCAGACAGAAGTTAAAGTCAGCCCAAAAACCAAAAGTAAGCGAAAATTCCCTTGCACCGAATGAATTATCTAGCACTGGAAGAAAAGAAGGCAAAGACAGTTATCCTTTAAAGGTCGGTAGCACTGGCGCAAATGTATGGGTGTTACAAGAAGCATTGAACAAATTAGGTCAAGGTATTGCCGTGGATGGCGTATTTGGTCAAGAAACTTATGATGCCGTACAAAACATACCTAATGGCTTTGGTTTATTGAACTTTACTTGCGGAATAGGTTATGCTTGTAAAGTAACATATAACAACTGGAATGACATTATCGCAAAGGCTAGACTAGAAGGATTTGAGGAAAATGCTTCATGGACACGTGCAAAGCGCAAATGGATTGTTTAAATGGTCGCCAATATAGATAGGGAATATGTAAGACCTAGTGTATGGTCAAAGTACCTTCAACTGGTACAGCAATATCCGCCAAACAACAGTAGAAGCTGTGGTGGCGACATAGAAGCCCTTATGGTTAAAAGGGCTGAAAAAAGAAATCAAGCTTTAGAGTTCGGAAGTCAAACCGCTTCAGATTGGGCAGAAGCTTATGACAGATTAATAGGCGAACATCAAGCTAAATGGCGTTTTGCAGATTGCGATCGTAGGTTAGAAATAAAACGTATTGATGCGTTAAACGATATTATAGAGAGCGAAGCAAGGGAGTATGAGGTCAAGGTAAAGAAGCAAACGGAAAAAGCCAATAGAACCGTAATATTTATTGGCGCAAGTATAATGATGGTAGGACTGTTTATAATCCTAAAAAGATAAATGACAACGGTTGATTTAGTAAATAGAGGTAGTAAATTAGCTGAAGCAAATGCTTTCTTTGCTAACAGAAGCGCAATCATTGACAAAGCACGAAGCGATTTACAGACAATCGTTAATAAGGATTATGGAAGCGGTGCAATAAGCACCTTAATCATACAACAGTTAAAACCTACCGTTCAGCAAAAAATAAAAAGTATTCTGGACAAAGAATACGAAATGATGTATAACTGTTATGTTCTTGATAGGTACATAACCGATATTAATGGAAGGGTTCAAGACCTTCAGACCAGAAAAGCGGGAAACAGATTAAAGCCTTTTGAGGACTTGGTTCTTTTTGAACTGAAACAAAGAAGGGCTAGTTTTGAAGTGGCTTTTGCACAAAGAAAATGCAAGGATTATTTTGAAGCAAAAAAGCAGAAGGAAAACGCTGAAATATTGGGTGAAGGCTTTGATTTAGCAGATGTTGATATTTTGGAACGTTCAAAAAAGACCCAGACAGCACTTTTAATAGGTGGCGGGGTCGCATTATTAATCGGGCTTTATATAGCCTTAAAATAACAAAAATTATGGCACAAGACAACAACAGATTAGGACTACCTACAAAATATTCCCCGCAACAGTGGGCAATGATCATAGGCGGTGTTCTTTTAGTGGTTGGCGGTAGTATGTACTATACGCAAAAAGCTAACTCCTAAAATGGGAAGGGCAGTTTATGATTTAGGCGAAAGGCAAAGGATTGATGACCTTTTGGCAGAACAAAGGGATATTTTAAATGCCGAGGACGCTAAATCCAATAGCCTTCAGAAAAACGCACTGAAGTACGGTGTAATAGCCGTAGGTGTAACGTTATTTGTATTAACTCTAAAATTCATTAAAGATGGTAAACTTAAATACTGACACTATCAATGAGGACACTGTTTCGGTAGAGCCGACCTTCGCTGACGAAAAAGAACAAGGCGATGGTGTTTTAAGCAAAGTGGTCGATAAGGCTAAACAGCTTAAAGATGTCGTAGTTGACGAAACAAAAACCTTAGCCCCAGAGATTAAAGATGAATTTCGGGAATCAACGGAACGCTTGAACGCCAAACAAAGGGTGTTCAGTCCAGTTTCAAATAGTATCATTTACTATGCTATCGTTGGTCTTGGTCTTTATTGGGTCATAAAGAAACTGTAATGAAAAAGCCATTGATAATAGGGGGTGTTGGCTTGGTTGCCTTCAGCCTTATTTATTATTTCAATCGCCAGTTACAGTTAGCTATGAACCTATCTTATAAAGTCAAGGATTTAAACGTAAGGTCATTAGATTCTTCTGGCGCAATTGTCGATTGTGTAATCGAGGTAAAAAACAATAGTGCCTTTCAAGTAAAGGTAAAAAGTTATTCGCTGTTTTTTAGCTTTGACGGCAACACCTTTGCCCAGACCCAAAGCGTTACACCATTTACGGTAAAAGCTGACAGTTCGTTTGATGTAGATGCAACTGGCAATATAAACTTTAGATCAATAACCGACAGTATAATACCATTTGTTACGGATGTTTACAACAAAGAGCCTATAAACGTTCAAATAGATGGATTTATAACCATTGGTTTAATGGGAACGACACACACCGTAAGCCTTGACCAAAAAAAGATAACGTACAGCAATAACCTTTTAGCAGATCTAAACCTTGAAAGCGGGTTTGATAAATTTACCAATAAATTAAAAGAAGGACTTTCTAAGGTAGGAATAAAAATCTAGTCAGACTTTTTTGTTACATTTGTTGGTAAATGAAATTTCCATGATTGAATCAAAGACCAGAAAGATAATGTTGGGCGGAATGCAAAAGTTCGCAAATGAACAGAACATTCCGACAGAGGACGCTCAAATAAATATTAGTTTTAAGCCAGACACAAATGATTTGGTTTATAAAATGTGCCACGGTTGGCAACCTTATAAAAAGGTTGACTTTAAGTACATACTAAACAAGAAGCTTGACCTACTAGGACTTGAAGCACTTTCAGTGCCAGTCTTAAAACAGTCACTTCTTTACTATATGGAAAAACACGACATAAAAAAAGAGGATATAAGTGTTTTTCTATTCAACCGCAACGAAAAAGTTGGGCTTGCGGTTTTTGATGGTAGCGAATCGGTCTTTAATATATCATTAGCTAATCATTTGGCACTTATTGGTTATTAGCTATTTACTCGACAAGACATCTTTGGGAATAAATAAATGAAACATGACAGAAATCATTGTAGCATTAGTAGCGACTATTCCCGCAACTCTTACCTTTTTATACAAGTGGCTAGAACTTCGCAAAAAGAGTAAAGCGGATAGCCTAAAAATAAAAGAACAAAAGCTTATAAACGAAGCCCTTGAAAACGATTTGAAAGTTGCCCAAAAGGAAAAATTTCAAGACGCAATAAAGTACAGCTTTTTTGAACAGCTTTCAGATCTAGTAGCCTTTACCAATATAACCAATGGCGTAAAGCGGTTGTTCAACCAAACAAAAGCAGACCGTTTTCTTATTCTTGGTGCAATAAATGGAAGTAGCAAGTTTAACACGGTAAGCGTATATTACGAACAGCATAAAGATAAAATACATAGTGACGAAAGTGCTATGACCATGTACCAAAATATCGGTATCGATGATGTTTACAGAAATTACTTAATTCGAGCCGAGCATGAGGATATGGTCATTTTGGAAACAAAAAAAATGGAAGATGGGATGCTGAAACGAATTTATGAAGATGAAGGTGTGACCCATAGTATCATTTTTATAATAACAAGACGACCTATTGATGGCGATGACGATTTCTTGGTTTTTTCAAGTATTGCTACGCATATGAATCGACCTTTTACAGAACGTGAAAAGACTAGAATGAAGTTGGTTTATGATGCTATTATAGTTCCAAATGTCGTGCAAGTCATTGAAAATAAAGTCTAAATGTCTAAAACGATCGTTTTAGCACTTAGAGTTGGTCTGTAATATTTTAAATTGATATGGATTTTATAAATTTACCTTTATTTAGGTTATGGCTTTACAAAAATCGCAAACACAAGACATCCAGACCATAGTAGGAAATGGTCTTGCCATCTACCAAGACGGCACTACTGGTCTTTTAATGCTAAAGGACACTAACGGAAAGGTTGTACCGTTGCAAGATTTTTTTCAAGGCGACCAAGATAATATTGGACGAGTTTTTGAACTGGATTCAGCTTCAAGCGGTTCGGAAAGAAAGAGTTCAATAGCTACTACACTTAACGAAGCAGAACTGGTGAAGCAACCGACAGATGCCGAGCAATGGGTTACAATTACGCAATTGACCGAATTTGCCATCAGTGACTTGGGCTATGACGGATGCGGTCTATTACCAGAGCCTATGGATTTTATTGTAGCCTATCACACTGGCGCAAACGCATTACCAGTTGTAGGCGATCAAATATTTTTGGATGCAAGCGGTACATTACCATTGAGCGCACCACAAGAATCAGCTAGAGTTACACAATCTGACCCGCAATTTATAGCTACCGATGAAAGCGGATTTGTAGTAGAAATAGAATGTGGTGGTGGTGGAAGATAATTAATTTGGTTATGGCAATACAAGTAAGCACGGCAAACAATATTAGAACCATTATAGGTAATGGGTTCGCAATGTACAAGGATGCGATAACTGGCGAAGTCATGTTAAAGGACAGTAACGGACAGACCGAACTTTTATCGAACTTGGTAACGGTTGGTGTTGGCGAACAAGACAACATCGCTAGAAGCCTTCGTATAGAGGAACAGTCTTTGGATATTTATGAAGGATCAACGGTCGAAAAACTAGCTTTATTCATTAATGATGCGGAAATAGTTAAAGCCCCGACCGATGGTGAATATTTCTTTAACATTATTCCGAACACGGTTAGCTTGACTTCTTTTTTAAGCGGTGGTCTTGGCGGTGCTGACCCTTGTTTAGAACCAGACGGAAGCCCTTATGACATAACTTTATATCATAATGGGGAAGGTGCTTTTCCCGCTATTGGCGACCAAGTTTTTGAAGATGCTGAAGGAACTATACCTTACACTGGCGCAGTTCTTCAAATGGCTAATGCCGAGTATTTAGATACTGATGGAAGCGGAATTAGAATAATAATAACTTGTAGGTAATGGAAATCCAAAGAAGTCAAAATAATGACATAGAGGTAATAGAGGGCAATGGATTTGCTATTTATATAAGTCCGAACGGTCAAGCACTTGTAAAAGACAGCAATGGCGCAGTGGCAAGTTTAGCTGACCTTTTGGGCGCACTTGAAGGCGACCAAAACAATATTGCAACCTTTTTACGAGCAAGCCCTTTTGATGAACCGATTAGAAATGGTGAAGGTTCTTTAAAACAACGTCTTGTCTCTTACGTTAATTCGTTAGGGTTTAACAAGACACAAATCCAGTGCCAGATATTTGTTGCTTTTAGTACAAATCCACAAGCCGTTGACGGTAATTTTTTAACACCTTTTGCTACAAGCGGGGATTCCGAATTAGACCCTTGCGATAGCCCAGATTTAAGCCCTTACCAAGAATTACTCTACCATAATGGCGAAAGTGATTTTCCAGTAGTGGGCGATCAAGTTTTTACAGATTACAATAGCCAAAACGAATTTGTAACACCTTCTGGAACGGTAAGGCAGACTTTTGGCGGTGGTTATTTAAGGACTGATTCTAATGGTTTTGTTGTTGAAATAATTTGTTTATAACATGAGTAGTGAAGCTTTATATAGGTTTGTAAACGTACCAAAGGGTACAGTGAACATAAGCGAAGAAAACCTAGAGATTGTAGGTGAAACAACTACGCAGACGGAATTTTTTGGACTGTACACTTATGATGGGTCAGTTGTTAATGTAAACGCACTTAAAAACGATGAAAATTTAAGTTTTCCAATGGTAATAGATTCTGTTGGAAGATTTAGGTTGATTTTGGGAACTGGAAATATAGTCGATAAATTTTATGTTTTTATACCAAATCAAAGCAGTGGCGCAAACGTGTTAGTTGAAAATTATTTGTTCTATGACGCACTTGAAGATCAGACCACGGTAAGCATAAGATTAACAGACGTGGATTTGAACAGCCTTACAAATGATTTAACAAATCTGCCAGTGTACTTGATAAAATTTGAGTAAGATGCAAAAAAAGCAATTTAGATTAATTAATACCGAAAAAGGTACGTTGAATATAGGGTCTGAAAACCTTCAAGATTTGAAAGGTGGTCTTTCTACAAAATGCCATATGGCGCAACTTACAAGTTCAACTACTACACTATCGGTTACACAGCTTTTTGACAACACTGGTTTTGAAATACAATGGATTAGGGTTTCTACTGGATTGTACCGAGCAACCATACTAGGAGTTTTAGAACCATGGCAGATCGGTGTTTTTATAAATCAAAGCAATATAAATCCTTTTGAAAAGTTTTATGTTACAACTTCAGTAAACACTAGCGGAAGCACAACCTTTGTTTTTGTCTATACTGGCGTGTGGAATAGCGCAGAACCTTTTGGCGAACTTCAAGACAATGTTCTTAATAATTCATGTGTTCGTATAGAAATTTATAGAACTGGTGTTTCGGACGGCAACCTATATCGCATTCTAAACCAAGGCAAAGGCTTAGTCAATTTAGAAGCGAATGATCTTCAAACTGTTTATAACGGTCTTTTGGACAATTATTTCCAATTGACTGGAACGTTATTACAGACAAATACCAATGTACCGTTACTATTTGTAAACAAAAACTGTATTCCTTTTAATTTCGATGTAACCTATGAAGGTGTCGGTACTTATAAGCTAATCGCAGACATAGAAGGTGATTTTACAGAAAATTTAGCCGTATTTTTAGGAAATGGCGTACAGACATTCACAAATTATTTACTGGCGACATATACTGTACAACTTGACATATTGACCAACCGCACCGAAATTATTATAGAGACAAAAGAAAGCACTGCATCACCTAGCAACCTAAATGGTGTTTTATTTTACAGTGCAATAAAAATCGTATATTTCCCAGATGAGGTTTAAAATAAAATTTAATAAAACATAAAGACATGGCTTTAAAAAGAACAGAGGGAAGATTTGTTCCCCAAAAAGGCGACAATGAATTAGCGTTGTACGTTGATATAGACGGCACATTAAAAGTAAAGGACAGCGAAGGTAAATCCATACTTTTGCAAGACCTATTAAATCTGCCAAGTGGCGGTAATGACGAATACATAGCCGTATTTACTGATATACCAGAAGTGGGTGCTTTGACATTTAGTGTTTTTAAAGACACGCTTGGCGTTGATATTACTTGGGCAAAAGCTACTGGCGTTATTTCGGGAACGATTGTCGGTTCTGGTGACGTAACCAATGATTATGCTCTATTTGCCCCGAATGCAACAAGCGGATCAACTAACATAATTGTTGCTACCGTAGGTTTAGACAAGAGTGGCGACACAGTATTTAACATTAGATGTATAGACCGTGAATTGGGCGCACAAGTTGACCAATTTAACGTGCCTTTTCCAGTGTTGATAGTCAAAAATCCGAATGCAAGTGAAGGTGGCGGAGAACCAGAGCCATTGCCATAAGGTTTATAAGCCAAGCTTAAAGTCTTTAACCGATGACTACCGTTTTTTCATTAAATATCTGGAAGTTAAAAATTTTATTCAGAAAGATTCACTTTTGCCCTTTTGGGGCAATTTTCCTAGTTCTTACGTCCATTTAAAAACGATATACAACAATGTCGAACCGCAAATGAAATTCTTGGACTTAGGGTGCGGTACTGGACAGATCCTTAGGTTTGCTAAAAAATTAGGCGCACAAGTCACTGGAATAGATTTTGAACCGAAATTTTTTGAACTGCTTTCGGAATACGATTGCGATTGTGCCGATATAAGAATCCTTCCAGATAGCTTTTATAGGTGCTTTGATTTTATCTATATGTACCGTCCTATCAAGGACGGTTTTTATGAATACGTATGTCACGTTGGAAGCAATATGAGGGTAGGCTCACTTTTGTTTACGCCTTATGATAAATATATCCCAAAAGGATTCATAAAGACAGAGTACAACTATCTAATAAGAAAAATTTCGGAATAAAAAAGACAATAAGATAATGTTAGTGCAACAAATACAAACTATTGCACTTAAAAACTTGGTCTTACAGACATATCATTTAAGCTTTTAATATTTTTACATTTAGAAACTATTCGGATGCAAGCACCACAAGAAATCGAGCGGTTTTCTAGGTTTATTTACAATAAGCCAGAAGTTGTTGTCAAAATTTTGAATGACAATGGTTACAGAACTTCAGATAAGGTAACGCTTTCTGAAATTATAGATAAATCTGCAAATGCAATCGCAAGTGGCGACCAAAGTTTTATAGAAGCTTTTGATTCCGCTTACGCCAATGCCGACTATAATATTGCGGGCGCAGTTGTGGGTGGCGCACTTTCATTAGCTTCATCAATTATTGGTTCTAGGCAAGCAAAAAAGCAAAGGGAACTTCAAGCGAGGATTACGCTTGCAAAGCTTGAAACGGAACGTTTGCTAGGGGAAGAAGAAATCCGAATGTTGGGCGAAACCGAAAGAACACGGATTTTAGCCAACAGTCTTACGGAATATCGAAAGGCACTACAAGGCGAAAGCACGGAAAGGCAAAAAAACGTTTATATCTATTTGATAGCGATAGGGCTTGGAATAGCTATTATTTACAGTAGTACGGTATTGATAAAAGAAGGGTAATGAGCAACGGTAAAAGGTCATTTGGCGAAATCATAGGGTACATTAGCGGTGCTTCCGTTTTAGTGGCTTGTCTATTTGCAATTTTCAGCAAATGGAACTTGACATTTGATGACTTAAACCAAAAGGTCGATACCATAAAGGCAACACAGAATATACCTACCGAGGTTGAAAAATACAAACAGCAACACCAGTTGGACACCTTGGTTAAGCTTATGGTAGAGCAAGGAAAAAAAATAGACCAGAACACAAAAGATTTAAGAGATACCCGAAATCACGTACATAAAATAGATAGCGTCAACAAAGACCTTCAGACCAGAACCAGTGACCAAGTGTATCAAATCAACCAAAAACTAGAGAGAAATGGCAATTAATGTTACAAATTTAGCGTCACAAGGACTTACCATGCTAGGGCAGACCTTGATCCGTGAAAGCGATGCAAGGAAACAACAGCAATTGCAACAATTTGTCGCAAGACTGGAACTGGAACAAGCTAGAAAGCTTGAAAGCCAATTGATAAAAGCACAGAGCGAAATAGAGCGTCAGCGTATATTGTTTCAAGCAATGGCACTTGAAAGAAACAATCAATTAAAGGTCGAGACATCAAAACAAAAGTCAAAGTCCGTTGTAGTTCTATCTTTGGCAGTGGTGGTTTTTGGCGTATTGATATTTATTAGTAGAAAAAGATAATATGGACGAGCAAGAAAAAACATTGTTTATAACTCTAGGATTAGGTTTAGTCCTATTGTTCTTTTTAAGACCAAAGAACTCTAGCATTTTTGGAACTATTGACGACATAAAATCAATGAGAACTTCAGAACCGTTGGAAGGTGATAAAAATGACGTAATGACCAAGACAAACGCTAGAACGGCAATTAACGCCATGAGAAAAGGTCTAGATGACAATATAACCCAAAAGGACGCAAATGCGCTTCAGAACCTATTGCTAAAAGAGTACAATGTTAAAATCATATTGAAAGATAAAAAATTACAAGCCGTTGATCCAAAGACGAACAAAGTAATAATGAATGAGTAATGGCACTGCATATACCTACAAATCAGTTATTCGGAAATAACAAGTATGTCGATATTGTTTCGCAAGACAGCACGACATACGAAGAAATACTGCAAAGTATGGCGGGAAATATCTATGCCGTAAAGTCAATATACGTACAAGCCAATGACGTTGACCAGATTTTACAGACCTTACGACTTTATAAATTTGACGTAAACGGAAATGCACAAGCCAAGGATGTAATCCCGACCGTTGACCCAACACAGTACCAGTCAACGCTGAATATAAAAATGGACAGTAATGATTATGTACTCAATGGACGGACAACTATTGATTACTTTGTAAAGGCTAACAGTAGTGTTTATATGGTTTTCAACGTTCTTACATTAAACAATGCCGACTTTATGAACGACAAGCTTAATCAGAACTTGATCGACTTTATGAACGACTATGGTTTTTTCGAGGGCTATGACGATAAAATCGAACTTGATATTACAAAAAAATAGTTATGACCATAAAGACAGAACTTTTAAAATCTACCGTAAAAGAAAATCACATAGCCAATCTAAAGACTGGTGATTTGGTTAAGCTGAAGGCTGACGTAATGCCAATAATATACCATTATGGCTTTATCGTAAGAAGCGGGGATGAAATTCTGTTTTACCACAACCAACAAAGCTTATCGAACGTATTTGGTGGCAACCTAGTTGTCGAGGATTTTAAAAAGTATGCAAAAGGTCGTGAAATCGTATCAATAAAAAACACGGACTTGACCCAAGATGACATCAGTAAAATGGCGGATGTCCTAAAGGACAAAAAATACCATATAGTTAACAATAACTGCGAACATATGGTTTCTAAGATACTTGATACGGACTTGACCTCACCGCAAGTCAATAAATGGCTATTTGGTGCTTTGGCTTTAACAGCCGTATATTTGATATTAAAGAAATAGGATGAACTCGGACGAAATTACATTAAAGCTTATAAACAATAGCACCGTTGACGCACCAGTTAGTATTTTTGGGTCGCCCGCTACTGGCAACAACACCAGAATAAGCAATGTTTTGGTAGTATGGGATTTATCAGCCGAACCGTTCACTGGCGCAAACATGGTATATTCTACCGCTAGTGGCACTTTCAACTTTCCAAACAGTAATCCAAAAAGCACAAAGGATGTCGTAGCACTTTTACAGACAACTGGCGTAGGTAGGTATTGGACTATCGGTAATTTTATCTATGCCACAGAACTTTTGTCATTCTTTGACCGTTCTGGAACTATCAATATTTTCTAAAGCGTTTTTTATCGTAGATTCAAACTTTGCTTTTGCTTCAGCTTGTTCACGCTCATTTTTGACTTGGTTTAGGATCATCATTGAGACACCGTTATCAAGCATATCTTTAAAGTCCATTTCGCCATCCAAAACTTTACCCGCAATAGCTTTTTTACGTTCCATAGAACGCTTTTCCCACCATTTCTTTATCTCTGGATAATAGTAGTCGATAACGCCAATTGCGCCAACGACACCTACCGTTATCGCTATTTTAGCTATTGGTCGCATTGTTCTTTAATGTATCTAAAAATTCTTGGTTTGCGGGTAAGTTGCTATAAGCATCATACATTCCACAAGGCGGTACATAGCATGGCATCCCGCTTTTAGTGTAGCCGTAGAGGGCAAAATTATCGCCAAATACTTCGGTAGCTGTTTTTTTACCATCCCTTACATCTTGTACATCTTGCATAAATTTTTCTTCACTTTTTTCTTTTTCACGTTGCTTTAGACGTGGTTTAAGATAAAAAACGTAAAAAGCTGTCGCACCAACCGCACTTAGTAATAGGATTACATCTAAATTCTTTTTCATAGCACTAATTTACTCAAAATCACCAATACTTCTGCGCAAATTATTGATTTTTACCGTTATATCTTGAAGTTCTTTAAGTAAAGACAGCATTTTTTCAGCATTTACCCTTTTGTAAGCGTACCTATCGTTCAAGCTTACAATATACATAGCAAGCCTATTTCGGTAATCAACAAAGTAGTCAATATCCGACCTTGTAATCTCTATAAGTTGCTTAACATAACTTTCGTTGCTCATTATAGCTTATTAAATTCACTTGTCGGCATCCAACCCTTTTCAGCTTTATCTAGACCAACCCAGACCCATTCTATACCTTTGTATATTTTTTTTGAAACACCACGTAAAGGAACTTCTACCGTGAAATTGTTTATTTCGTTTAGGTCAACCTTACCGTTTGACTTTAAGGCTAGTTCGTTCATCATCGCATTAGCTTGGTTGAAACTGTAAGCTTCCATCGTGATAGGTTTATCAGCGTTTCTAAAGTAATATCTGTATAGTTTTAGCTTACCAGAATTATTCATAATCAAAATTCTTGCAGATTTTGTGCTACAAGTGTCATTTATTGTACTTAAATTTAAAAAAAGAAGCCCTTATCCCCTAAATGCTAATTATTTTTACCATAACCAATTTTAGTGTCAATTGGAAATTTCATTAGTAGTGGGGAAGCCTTCGGGCTTCCTTATTTTTTTGCCATAAAAATAACCACGCTTTTATCTTCTTCTCTGCCGTATTTTTCGACCAAAGAAAGATAAGTTTGCTTTGCAATGGCTCTGTCATAGGTAACATATTTTCCTTCGTTCAGCCAATACGGTTTTGAATCTATAAATACACCGAATCTGTACATTTTGCTTTTAAGTTCGGGCTTTACCTCTCTAGGACTTAAAAAAAGATAATACTTACCCTTTTCCTTGAAGTGGCTTACGATATAATCTTTCTCTTTATCCTTTTGGTCAAAAGGCTGTAAATCCTTTTCGTCAATTGTTGTCATATTTTTGGTTTTAGCTATTCTTCTTCGTCATTTTCTTCATCGTCTATGTACATTGGTTCATAGATCAAATCCTTGCTATCAAGGTACTTCATCACCATTTCTAAATTTTCATCGGTGTTTTTAAAGATGATTTCATCGACCCGATAGGAATAAAATTCATCACCTAACCTTTCGGCTATATTGGACATATAACCGTAACATTTATGGCGTATGTAATGAAAAACTTCCCGCAAACGCTTGTTCTCTGGTCTTATCACAACTCTGTCGCCAGACTTGTAACCATTGACATAAGGTTGATACGATTTTTGGCGACCCAAAACGGATAAACAAGCCAAGCGTATTGCCTTGCAATCCTCACGTGTACCCGCTTTGTACGTATTCTCGCTTATGATACCGCTTGTAAAGGCAATGCGCCAAAAAGCGTGTTTAACGTCCAGACCTATTAGGTCGTCCTCTGCGTCTGGATCGCAATAGTCCTCATTTAACGGTACTGAAGGTTTAAACCAATCTGGAACGATAAAGTTTGGGTTTTTCTCGACCCAAGCTTCCGCTTCCGCCTTTACCCTTGCAAACAGCCACATTTTATCGTTGGGAAATGTTTTTTTCAGTCTAAATACGTGTTCCTTTCCGTTAGCTATGACCTTAGCCATCTGTTCGCTTTTGGTCATGTAATAAGGAATGTTCTTCTTTTTCAGCGCATCCAAGAAATATTCCAACTTGACGTGCTTAAACTTTGTTTCCCTTACCACTAAATTAGGGTGTTCTTTTTGCCAATCGTTTTCTTCCATTAGTTCAATATTTAAAGATGTTCAGTGTCAATGAACATTATATTTGTCCGCCTTTTTCAAGATTTCGTTGTGCGTCTTTTATCAGTTTGCGGTATTCCGCTTTGCTGATCAAGCCCAATTCAAAAGATTTCAGTGCATTTTTCTGGATTGAATCAAAAGCTTTTAACCTTGCCGTTTTATCACTGTCCGTTCTAGGTTTAGGTTTTGGTTCTGGCTTCGGTTCTGTCTTTGGGGCTTTTTTTGGTTTACGCTTTTTCTTTAGCTTCTTAATAAGTTCAGCACGTTTTTTAGCTTGCTTCACTTCTTCATCCGAAAGCGGAACGACAAAATCAGCGTCAGAACCTTGCGATGGAACGGCTTGTCCGCCTTGCGTTAATGCAAATTCAACAAAAAGATTACAAAGATCGTCATCGGGCTTATTTGGGTCTATTTTTCGTATTGTAGCGTCAAAGAAAAACTCACCAGACTGGTTATTGGCTATTTCCCTTAGTTCTTCAAACATTCCCCTTATATCGCTATAATCGTAAAAAGCCCTCTTTTTGATTCCAAGCTGACCTAGCGACCCAAAATTTACGTTTATGTTAAGGTTATCTGGAAGTTCCTTTACGACATTATCTATATCGTACCATTCGACACCAGTGTAATCTACTATATTAAGTGCAAATGGGTTTCCACAGTCTATTTGCGTAGGTTCAAGTACCTTGTTTTCAATATAGCTGTCAACAAGTGCGACATCGACTTTCTTGTAACTTGTACCATAAAAAGGTTCTGCTAATTTACGTTGCTTAACAAGCTTTTGTATCTCGTTCCACTCGCCCCATCGAAGTTTATCACGCCCTTCACGCTTTAACCTTTCTTCTTTTACCCTTTGGGCAACCTTTTGAAAGACCTTTGTTCCGTTGTACTGCGGTAAGTTATTTTTGGGCTTTTTAGACATTATACATCATAAAATTAGGTCAGTTATATCATTTTAGGTTATATTTGTAACATCTACATTCATATCTCAACGTTCTGTTGAGCCATATAATGTTTTTGATTACAAACTTGAAAGCCAGATCTACTTAATTGTATCATCTGGCTTCTTTTTTGCATATTTCTTTACGGTACTCAATGACACCATGAACTTTTCAGCCGTTTCTTTTTTGGTATGTTTCTGTGCATACTCAAAAATGGCTTTCTGTATTTCTGGTGATATTCTGCCTTTATTGTACCCAATATCGGTAAGACCTTGCTTTTCGCAATGATATTGGACAGTTCCTTTGGCGCAATCGAGCGCACGTGCAATTTGATTGTAGTTGTAACCCTTCAATCTAAGGGATATGATGTCCTTACCTATTCCTAAAGGTCGTGCCATAGAAAATGATTTTGATTATTAAACTTGATTGTACTGGTTAAAGGTACGATTAAGTTCTAGAAACACCAAAAAATACTAAATATTTGTCTTAATAACAGCGAACCATTTGTTTCTAGTATCAGCTAAGAAACCTTTACTATCGGTTCGTAAGCGTCTTTTTGTAACGCCTTGACTTACATTTCCGCCAATGACATCGATGTAGCCATCGCCCTTGTCAACCACTAAGTCCGTATGTGATTTGTAAGGTGCGGGAGTTGCATATAAGTCTTGTTGGTCTTGTCTGGAATACGAAACCATATCGCCTACCTCTGGTACTGCTTCATATGGTCTGTAAGCCACAAAAGGTGCTTTGAGGTCATTATCCCAACGGTTCAATACCGAATCATAAATGTAATTGCTATGCGAAGCGGAATATTTAAAGTCTTTGCCCGCACCCGCCTTTTTCCAAAGCCAAGAGATAAAAGCGGACGACCAAGCGACATCACGATTATTTCCATTGTAGTTCAAGCCCAAAGCTTCACGCCAATAGTCGCCTACTCGTTCTGCAAACCCTTGGTCATACTCTTTTTTCCCTTCCTTTGTTATACGTCCGTACTCATTCATTGATTGATTTCCCCATAGCTTCCATTCGTCCTCTGCAAGCTTAACGGCTTTGTTTGCCACTGGATTTTTCTTTCTAATGACAAAGTAAATGCCGACTAGCCCCAAAAGACCGCCTATTGTGAAAATCACCAAATCTTGATGTACACGGTTTTTAAGCATTCTTTATGAAAAGGTTGAAAAATTCCTCTGAAACTTGACCCTTTACAGCGTATGGGTGCATATCCTTGAACGCAGTAAATGGCATTTGATTGTCTATAACAGCATTTTCCGTAAGAATACCAAATTTTCCATCGACAACCAGATCATAACGACCTTCGTTGTTCAACCAACGTTGCAGTTTCTTGACGTTTTCGCCACCGCACCATTTTTTAAGCGGGAATCCACATTCTTGATATTTACCAGTAACCACGGTCTGAACACCTTTAGGTACTGATTGTATGGTTCTTTTTGTTTCGTCTATAACTTCACTGAAGTTTCTAGGTTGCTTTTTCAGTAATTGGTAAAGCAAGTAGCCCACGCCCGCAGTAAGGGCAAAACCACCTAAACCTTTAAGTATTGTCTTAGTTGTCATAATGATAAGTTATTATAGATTTGATTGGCGTACATAATTCGCTTTGGATAAGTCGAAGCTTGTGGACGCTCGTAATATTTTGCAAAATTCAAAGTTGCCGTTTCAAGGTCGTTTGAAGCCAATAATTTTTCAAATGCTCTTTTTTCATCTGTCTGGAACTCATGCAGTATAAATTCAAGTTGTAGGTAAAAATCCCTAACATCCTTGTTTCTGTCTTTAGCAAAAGCTTCTAGGTTGTCACGTCTCGAACCACGCCATTGCGCAAGCCCAAACGCAGTTCCACTGTCGCCAAGTGCGGTTGTCTTAAATTGGCTTTCTTCTTGAAGGTTTCCCGCAATTCCTATTGATTGTTCAAGTGTAAATCCGTTGTCCAAAAAAAATTCCACGACATCTTCAGCGTCACCAGAAAGCATAACGGATTTCTTCTTCAGACCGTTATAGATTCCAAGTCCGCCAATGCCGATAGCCAGACCAGATATGAACATTCCAAAACTCATTATAGGTTAAGTCCTATTCGAGTGTTATCGATTGTCCTAATTCTGGTGTTAACGGTGTCGTCAAGACCAAAAGCATTTGTGTCGTCTGGATTCTGATATTCAGCAACACCACCAGTTGAAGGTTGAGTAGCTGAAAGACCAATAGTAATAGGTTCTTTAGTTCTAGTTGGTGTTGGGGATGTAGGTGGATCAAGTAGCCTTATACCGCCATCTGGGTCTGAAACAGCCACAAGTGTTGTATTGGTATTGTCTGGCTGACCAGTTCCAGTCGTATCTGGAATTTCGGGGGCATCTAGTGTTTGCGGTTCATCTCTTGTAATTACCGCATCACCTTTTGGAATTTTTGGCTTTTTTGTAGGTTCTTTTGCGGTATTAAGACCCGCTTCCTTTTGTTTGGCTTTTATGCCGAACTTCCAATATAGTAGCCCGCCCAAAGCAACGATAGCACCTATGTAGATATATTTTCTTTTCATATTGCAATAAATTTTTCACTCTAATTATCAAAATTAAAAAACCGCCACAAATATATGGCGGTCAGTACGATATATAACTGCAATTATAACCGAAATGAACAATTAAAACTAAAAAAAATGACAAAAGAATTAAACGGTCGAAAGCATTACATATCGTGTTTTTCCAATAGGTTTGTCGTCCTTTGTGTAATCGTCATGCACCAAAATTATTTCATATCCGCTTTTTCTAAGCTTGGTAATCTGGGAAGAAAGGTTCTTGATCCTATAATAATCCTTTGCCATTTGCTTTGTTATCCCTATGACACCGTTAGCCCTCAAATGTGCCAAAATAATTTCAGTCTGTTTCTTTTTTCGATTTCCAGAATGTGTCGCAACCGTAAATGGCATTTGATTGGCTTGTTCAGATAAATCAAAATTTATCGAACGTTCCAATAGATATTTCCCTTCACCTTCCCAATTATCAAGGTCGTCAAGAAATTCTTCTAAACCGCCATTATCGTTAACTGGCTCAAATTGAACATCTATATCCTTGATGTCCTTTTTCTTTTTTCTGGTCAGAAAGAAAATTAAAACTGCAACAATCAATATGGCTATAATCCATAAATATTCCATAGTATCTAATTAAATAAGTTAAACATATAATCCGCAATTTGCTTCCATTGTCGTTTATAGATAAATTTTTGCGCTTCATGCACCTTTTTAGAAAGCTTCTGTTTTGCTTTGCTATTTCCGTTCAGCATTTCATAAACCTTAAAAATGTTATGGGCAACCACCATAGGGTCGCTTACATAGCGCACCTTCTCGTAATCATGCACAAAAAATCTTTCTTCGAGATTGGTATATCCAAAAACATTGCCAAGACCAGTGACCTCTGGCAAGCTAGTGTGCAATGGACATACAACTGGTGTCTTTGTCGCCATAGCTTCGGTAACGGTCAATCCCCATCCTTCAGCCGTTGTAGTGGTAACAAAACAATCCATAGCATTATAGATGTCGTTCAACTCTTTCAAGCTTACACCTTCGTTTTCGTTAAAATCTTTTGGCACTAAAACATTGGTTCTATATTTCAAACCAATTCTACTGCAAGCCCTTTCTATATTAAGACCTACACTATCAGTCGGGTTCATGTGAAGGTACAGAATAGCTTCGGGTTCTGACTTCAGAAACTCTTTAAACGACAAAAGCAACGTTCCTACGTCCTTTCTAGGTTGATTACGGTTGACAGTTCCAATAAGGAATTTGTCGTTGTGATTTTTGCCCAATAGCTTTTTACGAGCCTTTTCACGACCTTTCTTATCCTCGAAAAAATCTTTAGGATCCATACCATGTGGTACAACGTGAATTTCCTTTGACTTTTTAAGGACGTTCTGGAAGTTGACCTTTGCATAATGAGTATAGGTACATATTTCATCGAACCAAGCAAGCTTGTCGGCATCTACTGGTCTAATCTCGCTGTCAACTGGCATATAAGCGACCGACTTGAACTGTTTTCGACCTTGCTTTTTCTTCTTTTTATTGATTTTGTCAAGTTCCTTACCGATAGGATTTAGAACTTCTGGGTCATTAAGGCAAAAAAGGTAGTCAACGTTTAGCAGATAAAGCTTCTGCAATAGCTTTATACGCCCAAAAGGTTCGTTGTTATCATCATTGGGCAAAGCGGGAAATACATAGATACGCTCATGTTCTTCATATTCCTTTCCAGTTGGGTCGTTTATTCCAAGTATGAAAAATATCCAGTTTTCGTTCTTCAGCCATTGTTCCATCAACTTTTTCATTACCATACCGAATCCAGTGGCGCAATTCCAATCAGCATGAATCAATACTGTTTTGTACTTATTGAGTTCATCCTTTTCCGAAAGCGATAATTGAAGGTTCTTGATAGCTTCATCAGCCGTAAGCCCATAAGGTTTCTTCTTGTCGTTTTTAACTACTTTCATTGGTGTTCTTTTAGTGTCTTTTGTCATTTCAGAATATTATATTTAGGGTTAACCATAGCCAAAAAACAATGGCTACAAAATTCTTGATCTTTGCTCTGTAAAATTCAATAAGTTCTTCCTTAAATTCTTCTGTAACTCTGTCTATTGCGTATGCGTATGTAGCTGTAAATACTGCATATAAAAGCAGAAACGGAAGGTTCGGAATTAACAGAAAAACAAATCTGTAAAAAAATCTCATTGATTTGACTTTTTAACTATACTTTTTAATCTCAATTCAGCTAATTGCTCTGCGCTCGCCAGAACACCAGAAAGTTTCGTAATTTCACGTAGTAATGAAGCATACGTGCCTATTTTAAAAACTGGCAAATCGGGTCTTAAAGATACAAGAAAACCACCGTTAGTTAAAATTTCATTATTTGTTGACAAGGCGGATGCGTCATCAACAATTAAGAACATATCTGTATCGGTTAAAAGATAGTCGTCACCGATAAAATCATTTAATTCTGGATCAATGTAAGCGTAAATAATGTCGCCATCTTTAATGTCGTTTAGTTTAATTTCTTGTAATTTCATCTTAATCTATATTTTTTTCTCTGTGGTTCGGTAGGCTCATAACATAATAAGTGGGAATTGCTGAATTTGCCTTTTTATACTTACAGTCACTTTGCACAAGGTTATCTATTAACTTCCAATCGTGACCGTATTCTGGCGTATGTTCTGGCATTGCCTTTATCAAATCGGTACGGACTATTATTTCACTGTGTCCAATACTTCCAAATTTTAAACTAGACACCCTTATATGATGGTACGGCTTGACAAATGAATTGAAATAGACAAAGCCATAATCAGTGTTCTCTATTTCGCTTAAATAGTGTTCAAAGTGATTGTCCAATATAACATCGTCATTGGCATAAAATATAAAGTAAGTTCCAGTAGCCTTCTTAATGTGATAATTCGTCACGTAATAACCGCTTCCACCATGGTTTTTATCCATATTATGCAAAATCAATTTTGAGTTCTTACCCTCGATTTCTTTTTGCATATCGTTAAATTCACCACTATTTATAAAGTCTTGCATTACTGGACACCCATCACCAGTGACCAAAGCTTCAAAGTTATAGGATTTTTGCTTGGCAATACACTCGACCGCCCTAATTGTTCGTTGAGGTCTGCCGTAACAAGGTACGCTTACCGTAAGTCTGGGTCTTAAAATAGGTTGTTCAATCATAGGTCAAAAAGCAATGTTTCAATACTTAGATCAAGTCCGTACCTTATATCCTCGATTTTAAACTCATTATGTAGTTCCCTATTGGGATTGTACCTAACATTTCCGCCTTTGTAGTTCGGTACACCGTGAAAATGTTCATGTTTTTTGCTTAGGTCAAACTTAGCGGTTATCTCGCCAAGTTCCTTCTTATAGTATCTCTGAAGTTCGCCAAGGGTAAGAATATGCCAGTTATCAACAAGTTTTGGAAGTCTGTTAATAAGGTAGTCAAACTTAACGGTTCTAAGTTCAAATATGTTCTTGTAGTGTTCGCCAGTGTGCATATTTCGGTCTTGAAGAATCTCTTTGTCCTTAATCTCATGCGTAGGCGTTACACGCTCGTAACTTATGACTGGCAAGTTCAAAAAATTATTGCGATGGTGTCGCATTTCAAACCTAAAATGGTGCGGTGTTCGGTACATACTGTTGAACCAGTCCAACGGATTACGCACAATACACAAAAACAGACAGTTTTCTTGACCTTCATAGCTATTGTGACCAAAGAAGTGCTTATAGCCAAAATCCCAAGTCAAAGGAATATCAAAATTGTTCATCATGGCATGGGCTAAAAAGTTAGTGCCAGAACATCTTTCGCCAAAAATCGTAAAACGCTCTATTCCCATACCTCGTGATTGAATTGATTACTTATTTGGGCAATATCCTTATGTTCAAGTTCGTCCGTCCAAAAGGTGTTCTTACCTATAACCTTTGCGGGCGTTCCAACAAACTTACAAAAGCTAGTGTTTTTCATATCCAGTATGGACTTTGTTATTGTAGCGTTCATACCAACCATAGAGTAATGACCTATTCTTGTATATTGATGGCAAACAGCACCAAGACCAAAATTGGTAAAAATACCTATTAGGCTATGACCGCCTATAAGCACGTTACAGCTTAACGTAGCGTCACGCATGATTTTACTATCGTGACCAACGTGCGAACCACGAAGCATTATTACCCTATCCTCTAGGGTTGTAGGTAAATGACATCCCGCATTTATAGTGGTAAATTCCCTTATAACACAGCCGTCACCAATGTTTACTCCCGCATTGAGTTTGTTGTTCCAGAACTTTTTATGTTCTGGTGGCGTACCTATAACGGCATTGGACGATATTTTGTTATTGTCGCCAATTTTCGTAAACCCTTCGATAATCGTATTTGCCCCAATTACATTGCCTTTGCCCATTTCGACAAATTCACCGATTATTGCAGTAGCATGAATGTCATTGTTTTCACGCATTTCGATTTCTTTCTCTGCAATTCTCGTTAAAATATGCTCTGGATAGTCCTTAAAATTAGGGTACTTTTCCATAAACACGGTGAGGTCGTCTGGCGGAAAATTATTCTTCTTTTTGCTCATTACTAACTGGTTGTGATTCATAGTTGGTAATCACCGTTATACCTAAATTTAAAAAAGTTGATAGGTGTGCAATATCATCAAGGGTAAACTCATAGGAATAGTTCACCATATCTGACAAATCTTGTTCCGTATATCTAGTCATTTGCAAAAATGATTTTTCACCAACATCCTTTATAAAAAGAATGATTGAATTGACTATGTGGGATGACATAAAAAGGACTTTATGTTTTACCATTACCTCTTTTGTAACAATTGGTTTCATATAGTTATTTATTAAATGGCGTTTTATAGGTTTCTTCATTTGGCTGACCGCCCCACTTCTGGATATAGTAATTTCTATTGACATTAAACCTTTGGTTGAGGTTCGGGTCTTTGGCTATCGATTGGCTGTTTCGGTAAACTTTTGGCGTTAGCATTGAAGTAGTGACAACGTGCCTATTGGCAAGCTTCATCCTATACCTAAAATCATTGTCCTCAAAATAAGCGGGATAAAAAGTCTCGTCAAATCCGTTCAACGCTGTAAACACGTCACGGTTAATAATAAAAGAACAAAAATGGTTTTCGCCTTGAAGCACATCTATTTTCTGTGTAAGCATTACACCTATCATATCTTCTATTGCGCTTTTATCCAAGCCCAAGTAAATATCATCGTTCAAGATCAGTGCATGATCGGCATCCGTTACCAGAAAGCCAGTGGACAATATATGATTCCAAGATTTAGCAACTCCTAAGTTCTGTTGCGATCGCCATACATTAACTCTTTCATGTCTTTCAAGCGGAATATCTTGTTTACCATTGTCAACAATAAAAATTTCGACATTCGGAAAGTCATCCACGTATTTATCAAGTGCGTCATTGAGCAAGTCTGCCCGATTTATGGTAGGAATACCAATAAAAAAAGATTTGTTTAGTGTCATAGTTCCAAAGGTATAAAAAAAAGGGAAAGGTTCAACACCCTTCCCTTGCTCACTTTAAATGTTAGTTAGTCAATCAATACCATGTAAGCTTTGGCATTGTTCTCTTTAAACCATGCACTGCCGTTTCTGACAATTTCCCAATACTTAACTGCGTCTGGGTTAGCGTCATTAGGATCCATAGTCTCAATAAACTTTCTATCCATTTTTTGCGCTGTGCTTTCTGCTTTAAGTATCGCATGGTAAATAGTTCTTTCTAGCGAAGTCAGTTCAATCCCATCTTTCGTAAAGGGGTTATGAACTTCCGCACCTTCATAGACGATTGTATCGTCTGGAAGGAAATCTGGTAATTTAATCGAATCTGTACTCATAATTTCTAATTATTAACTGTTATCGCCCTTAAATTGGCTATTGAAAAGCTTTGTGAAAGCGTTCCATTCTTCTTCTTTGCCGTAACGCATATAGCGAAACCTACTCTTATTCAGACGTTCGCTTGTCTCTAGGTCACGCCATTCTTCCAAAATAGCAAATCCCATATTTGCACGGTCATACCTTGAAAGCGGGAACATTCTTAACCTAAAGTTTATTCCTTGTCTGACTTGGCGCAATTCCATTCGTGCAAAAGAATAATAAAATAGGTTTGACATAAACTGTTCCTCACCTATTTCGGTAAGCCCTTCTGGACATCTATTAAAGTGACCAAGAGTGGTCGGTTCAAGATTGTCCTTAAAAAATGACCATGTTAATCTTTCCATAATAAGTAATTAATTGACTTCAACAAACAGCCATCCGATAGGCACACCTTCTTCTTCTTGTTCTTCAGTAGGAATAAGGTAAAAACCAATAGTAGTTCCTACATAATCCTCATAAGTTCCTTCATCGAAAAAATCCGAAACGGTTCTTGTCGTGATATAGTTACCTATATCATCCTCGCTATCGCCATCAAAAATCCTAGACATTACATCTGGAAATTCACAATAAATCTCGGAATGTTCGCAAAGATCACTGTTTCCAGTGGGGTCTGGCGGTTCAATCGGTTCTGGTTCACACGAAAATAACGCTAACAAAAGCGCAAACAAAGTGGCTAAGTTCTTGGTATTCATAATATAAAGTTTTGATTACAATTCAAATATAGGTCAAAAGTATGACTTTTGCAAATTTATGGGGCTAATACTGCAAGAATAATGAAAATTACTACTCCTACTAATCCTATAAAAGCAAATAAATAGTCAAAGTCTATGTCGTCTTTATGGTTCATGGTTAATTTGTTTTTGTTCAAATGATTGAGATTGTTCTAATTTATCGAAGGTGTAACCCTTCTTTATCTTTTCACTTAATACGACAAGACCACTGCTATCGACTACTTTCCAGTTTTGCGAATTAAAATAGTCCATTAGCTTATCAATGCACTTGTGCAATGTCATTTGTCTAGTGTTCGTATCTGGATCTGGCTGACAACCTTTTTCAAGCCATATGCTTTTACCTATCCTAAACTCCTTTGAGTGTTGAGTATCAACATCGATTGCATAAATGCAGACTTGGTTTGTCTCGTCAAATACAACACTTTTGGTTTGGTAGAGTTCACCTTTTGGCGTTAAGTGGAAATAATCGCCAGTTTCTAGGTCTTGCGCCCTAATAGGGTCTATAAAGCCAATTTTTTTTAGGTCGTTCTTAATTTTTTGCATTTTAGAGGGTTTTTAAATCATCATCAACCTTATAGCCACAACATTCAAGAAGCACAATCGCTTCTTTTGGAATTTCAAAAACACCATCATAGCCAGTTATCATTCCTTGGGTAATTTCCAATCCGATATGCTCGGTCGTTTGAAGTTCTGGCACATCCCATTCGATCATTGATGGTTTTCCATCTTTGTCAACAAATAGTTCCATTGTGGATTTAAAGTTGCCTTGAAACTCATTTGTATAGCCGTTATCGATTGAAATTGGGCTATTAAAACATATTTGAAAATTGCCGTTAGCATTTTTATATGGCACTAAGTTACTCATTTTATTGGATTTAAAATTTTAAGAAATCGGTTCTTGTGATATTCTACCGTGTACCTTTTGCGCTTCATGGTTCGCCAACCCTCGGGCGTACAATAAACATATCCGCCATAAGACCTTTTAACAATATCAAAATTCATATCTGTAAAATACAACCTCTGACCATAAGGAAACATAGCATAATGTCGATCACATCCCAGAATATTCACAGCAACCGAACACAGCGTACCAAATTCGGTATCACGTTCAAATCTAAGATTGCTTGAAAATTCAACATCGACTTTTACAGCCTTATCGCTTTCTAGTCTATTTTGGACTTCTTGCTCAATCTTAAATTCATTGAGGTCATTTTCGTTGTCAAAAAACAAACCTTCATAAAAAATCTGACCATGACTTACGATAATATCTTTAAGTATATCATTAGGAACGGTTCGGTAATACCATTTTAAGTAATCCAGATCATTGACTTCGGCAAATCTTTTCCCATAATAACGTCCAAAATGAAAAACGTCATCTGGAAGGTCTATTTTAGGTAGGCTATTGATTTGCCAACTTTCGCCACGTAAATCGGTATAATGAGCATTTGGGTAAAGTTCTTTGGTCTTATTGATGTCCTTGCTAATTTTCTTAATATAATTAGCCCTTTGATTTCCATGTTCATCTGGGGCTTCAACGTGCCAAAGCGTATAAAATTCTTCAGCGAAACCGACAGTAAGACCGCTTTTCATGTTTTGAACTATCATAACTAACATTTTTGATTACAGAACAAATGTAAGAAAAAAAGACGAAAGTACGACAAAAAAAGTGTTTTTTTTAAAACGGACACTCAAAATTATCACCATTGGTTCTATTGCCTTTACTGGCATTGCTTCTATGGCTCATAAGCTGTAAGTTCCAAAGGTAGTAATCTTGCGTATTGCACCGTCTGTCCAAGGTTGCGTTATATCCCCGATTTCCCTTTATGGTCAAATAACCGTGCCTATGACACCATTGCCTAAATTCTTCCAAGGTGAAACGGACTTCTCGACCTCTTTGCCTTGCACTGCTTCTTAACTGATTGTACCTTACTTGAATCGGGTCTTTATGGCGTAATTTTCTAGCGTAATGCTTATGGCACAAACCGCCCTTTTTCCGTACTGGTGCATTACGGCAAGCATAGGCACAACAATAACGCCCTTCTTCTTTTTTAGCATTGCTAATTTCAAAGGGCAGATTCTTTTTCTTTTTAATTTCTGGTCTTTTTAAAAGTCCTTTCAATTAATCCTTGGTAAAAAGTTCTATGTAAAATGATACTAAAAATAACAGCAAAGCGGTCACGACAAGTGGCGTGAACGATTTTGTATAGACCTTGAACAAAGCGATAAAGGTTGCTATAACACCCAATATTTTAAAGTAGAAAATAAGTTTATGTCTCAATTTTGGTTTCATTTATCTTAATATCTTTTGTGATTTGATTGCAATTTTTTCTTTAGTTCTTTAATGGTTAAATCTTTAGATTGCAAGTCGAAAAGCAAACCTTCCTTTTGGACTTTGGCATGAAAAATTCTATCATTAAGATTAGCAACCCTCTTTTTTAATTCAATGTTTTCTTCTAAAAGATTATCTTTATAACATATAGCTTCTTCTTCTTGGGCTTTAGCATGAAAAATTCTATCATTAAGATTAGCAACCTTATTTTTTAAATCGATGTTTTCATCTATAATATTTTCCATATTACGTCTAGCTTCTTTTTTTTGATATTTAAGATGGTGCTTTAACTGTTCAATTTCAAAATCTTTGTCACGTAATCGTTTACGCAAATCATTTAGGTTTGATTTAAGCCTAAAATTATTCTGTTGACATCTGGCAATTTCATCATACAGTTCTTGTATAAGACGTTGTAGAACATCGATTTTTTCAATAAAATATTGGTAAATGACCTTCATTCTTATTTTATCGCTTTGTACACAAACTGAACCAATTATCGAACTATTTCACGCTCAAAGATAGTTTTTCCAAACAACCTAAGCTTGTATCTTTTGGTTTTCGTTGTATTTCTGGAATCAAATTCATCCATAACCATAAATTCAATATTTTCTTTATCAGTATCGACTGCATTAAAGCCTTTTTTTTCTAAATTTTTTCTGGCTACTTCGTTGCGAAGGTCTTGTTCAACACGCTTACCTTCTTCAATTTCATCGTTTTTATATTTGATTTCTTCTTTTAGCTTTTGGTTTTCGTCCTTTAGTTCTTTAATCTGTTCGTGGATCTGGTAAATTTCAATTATTTCTGGATTTTCTCTATTAACTATATCTTTATTTTCAAAAGGGTCGCCTAGTTCGCTTTCTAGTTCATTTTTATCTACATTAGGCTTCGTATAATCCCTTTCTTTTGTATTGCTATCAAAAGGCTTGAAATTTTCGTTTTTAAGCTTGTGGATTTCTTCTTCAGCAATCTCTAGGTTGTTTTTGTAATACGAGACTTGTCCTTTAAGAACATAGGTAGAATGTTTTAGATTTTCTATTTGCTCTTGATAGCTTTTAATTTGAGCATTTACATTATCACTATTTGTTTCAGATTTTGACAGAACATCTTTTAACTGATGGATTTTTTCATTTGCATTTTTCAGAAGTGTTTCTGTCGTTTTTAAGTCATTCTTGGTCTTAGTCAATTCTCTGTTTACTTTACCAAGTTGATTGTAGGTATCAACAATACTGTCCAAACTTTTTAGTTCATAGCTTGTCATTTTATTGAAATCGTCCAATTTTTTAATTAGTGCATTGACCATCTTTAAATTGACATCTATTTTTTGAATCCACTTTACACCTTTGTTTTTGACATCGATGAAATTATTGTGTAGTAAAAGGAAACCTAAAGCTTCTGGAACATTATTGCTACGGAATATAGTTTCCATTTCAGCTTCAGTAAATTCACCCTTTTTTTCAAGCGTTTTTAGAGATTTACATACGTTGATGGGATTTAATATTTTCTCATTACTGTCTTTGGCTTGCTCTTTTTCCTTTCTTTTAAGGTTGACTGAATTAAGGTGTCTTGCCCTTTTATCCAAAATAAGCTTTTTAATAAGTTCTGGTGTAAATTGCTTATTTGGCTCTGAAAAAGAATAGAATTTTGTATAGTTGTGATTATAGATGTACTTATCGTAAAGCAATTGCTCTACAATAGAGACATACCCGCCTTCTTCCTTCAGCGACCTTTTTAATTGCTTTAGATAAAACCTTTGCCCCTTTACCCTATATTTTTCCACAACTTCTAAAGTCGGTTTAAGAACGGTTGACTTTATTTTTCTCTTATAACTTTTCATGGTTACTACAATTATTTAATTAGTTTTTCTATTTCGATAAAAAGCCCAAAAATATGATTGGGGATGACCTGCAAGGATTTTTGCATTCTAAGCATTAGTAGAATACTGGTTCTGTTTAAATTTGTCATTTCACGATCTGCATGGTAAAGTCTGCGAAATTCTAAATTTAGGTCTGCTTCTAATATGCTTTTGTCGCCTTCTTGCCATTTAACAAATTTTTTGGCAAGACGCTTGATGTCACGGTTCAATTCTCTTTTAGTCATCGTATAAGTTTTTGATTACAATTGCTAAAATAGGTCAAAAGTATGACAAATCAAAAGAAATATAAAAAAACCCGACCATGTACTGTCGGGTTCTTGTAGAGAGGGGGCAAGGCTTCCCTTTCGCAGAGGGAAAATATTTTGGTCTATTTGGGGCTGTCCTCTTTGTTATTAGCTAATTTACTAAAATATTCCGAGATATTGATGCCCGCAAAAGTAAGTGATGCACCTACAAAGGTGTAGAATACATTTTCAAGTATATTAGGTACTGTAAAGTCTTTATCCGATAATGTCGCATAAACATAAGCGAAAATAAAAACTACCACTAAAATCTGCGCTGAAATAAAACTACGCCATGCAAGTTTTCTTTTCATGCTTGGCTTACCAGTGTGGTCTTTAAAAAAATCCATAATAAGTAGGTTTTGTAATTATACTATTCAAATATAGCATTAAATTCTAATTGTTCTTTTTCTTGCTCTTTACGTATTTGCTCTATTTTAGGTTTTTGCTCTATTTTATCCATAGCTTCAAGCAATAGTTCTGCGCATTCCCTATAATTGATTCTAGCACCATGAATTTTGTCATATTTGCGAACCGCAACTATCTCTACCATAGTTCGGTTGATTTCGTCCTTAAAGTAACGTTCGATACGAGCATGGCTCACATCCCAACATTTCCTAAAACATTTGTTGAAAAAGTTATTGATTTTTGTCCTTCGTTGATTTATTGTCATTTGAATTGCTGTTGGGTTTTACCAACCTTAACCGATTTTATCTCAATTACTGTTGGTTTTTACTAATCTAAGGTTCTTTATCACAAAGCTTCCGCCACCATTGGCTGTATTTCTAGCCCTAATTCCAAGCTTATTGCGATCAACACCAGTTTCGGTATATGGCAATACAATTTCACCAGAGTAATTTTCTTCACCAGTAATCTTAGGGCTGTCAACATTTGCCGAATTTGGGTCGTCTGGGTCATAGTACATCCATAGGCTGACGGTCGGAGTTCCAGATGTCGGCATTAAATCAAATAAAAACACCGCTTCATTACCTACCTTTAAATTTTGCTTCAGCTTAAAGTTTATGTAACCATAATCAGCACCGCTTCCATCGTACAAAATCTCGTTGTTCGCAAAAGAAAAACCTTCGTTCGCATATGAAATGGAATCAAAGTCTATTAGGTTGACTGGCTGTTGGCTTTGTGAGCAATTTGAGCAAACGACCTCTATTTCATCCCTAAGAATGGTATTTACAGTGTTGTTAACATTATCTAAACGATTGTTCATAACCGAAATTTTTATACTGTCGCTGTCGGCTCGATAACGTAAGTTCCATAAAGCTTCGGACTGTAAATTATTTTGTGTCTGCAAACTGCTTATCTGCAACTTATAGGAATCAAGACTGTCCAGTATTATTTGATTTTGCGCTTCCAGATCTGCCAGACGTGCCAATACCGATGAATCTACATTGCCAGAACCGCCCACTTGCAGACTGTCTATTTGCGACTGCATTTCTTCAAGGGTAAACAAAATTGCATTGTAGTTAGCGTTCAATTGGCTTATCTGCCCCCTTAACCACTGGTCGTTACCATCCAATTGCTGAAAGATGTTGAGGTCAAATTTTTGGTTTATTTCGCCTTGTATGTTTAGTTTTTCTCGAACCAAGTTTGAAACTGGCTGTACTTGGGATGTAACAAGAGAGGTTGTAATTAGTGCGAAAAGGAAAATTAGTTTTTTCATGTCTTTGATTTTGCTATAAAAATAATAAAAATCAAACAGTTACAACGGTCAATGCCGACATATAGCAAAAAAAAGAAGCGAGAACCCTCATTCTCGCTTCTACTAATTAATTAATCCATTCAATTAATCCATGAACAAAATAAACTACTCTAGTTTATATGTCAAATTCCGATAACCATGAAAAAAAACTTAACGGAAGTCAAATATAGCAAAAAAAATTATAGTGTAATATAAATTTACAAACAACCTTTACCGTCCTTTGTCGCTAGGCTATAAAAATATTTTTCAATAAAATCGGTGATGTAAATTTCTAAAACCGATTTTTCATCCCCGATTTCTACAACAATATTTTTGTAACCGCAACTAATATTTAGAAATTAAATTTACTGTCTTTTGTCGCTTAGTTAAAATTTCAACCATTAGCTTTAGGGCGTACTTATCCTCTTTCATTTTTGGATTTATCACTTCAATAATATTGTTGATTAAATAAATCTTTGCACCCAAACGTTCGTTGAGGTTATTTTCGTGGCTATGCTCTAGTTCTTCAAGTGAACATAGTTCTTCAACATCATCGATTAAGTCAATAACCAGTTGGCTATAACTTTTTTTGTAAAAGGCATCCCGACTAAGTTTATTAAGTGTATTGTTAAATAGTTTCATAACTGCTTTAAGATTTCGTTTATTTCGATTTCGTTTTTAAGAATTTTTCTCGGCTTACCACCACCAAACTCACTTACTATTTTTAGCTGTTCAAGTTTTAGCATTATAGCCGAAGCCATACGGTAGCTTAATTTCATCTTACGCTGTAAAAGCGATGTTGATCCTAGCTTATACTTTAAAATCAAAGCACAAGCTTCTTCTAGCTGTTTCTTGGTCACTTGCTTATCCATCTTGGTCAATAGGTTTAAAAGTCACCACAGCGTCCGCTACAACCTTACCATTGATTAAATAAGCGTCATACTGACAATTTCTCTCCACATACCACTCGTCATTGTATTCATCTTTGGAAGGTGAATTTACAAATTGCAAAAAGGTGTAATCATAATCCACAAGTTTTAAATCGTTCGGGTATCTAGGTTTGTCCTCGTGGATTTTTACCTCGATATGTTCTGGCACACCGTCCAGTTCGGTGATTATCATTTGCACTGGAATCTTATTGCTCATATGTCAACATTTTATTGGTTAAAAAATATATTGCGTTCTGAAGGCGGTGCAATTCGTAAATACGCAGTGGTTGGCTAAAGTTCATACCTTGCCCAAAGCAAAATTCATGGTCTGGCAAGTAAAAAGAATATAAGAGGTCATTAATCCATATGGAATAACACTCTTGGTCATCCAATTTCATACCTATCATTTCGCACGTATCGGCATTGATACCAACTGGCTTACAATTTATTAAATTAGCCCTTTCAATCCTTCCATTTTTTCTTTTTAAATAGACAGCATGAACATTATCGGTGCTGTGAACCACACGGATCACGCCATTATACATTACAAGGTTGCCTTTTAAATATTCGTTCATAACTGTTATTACGTTAAATCTTCAATAAATTGGTTTACATAGTCCATGTTTAACGGCTCTGTTTCTTGTTCATACTGTTCTTCAGTATAATTTGGCATCAATTGGTCTATAAGCTTAAAAAACACGCAAGTTTCAACTACGGAATGAATACCTTTTATGGCATTCTGTTTTGAGGTGTAAGTTTCGCTTTGAGCAACTGTTTCACCGTTCTTTGCTTGCAAGGTGAAATGGAACTGATTGTCACTGGTCTTTTTCAAGACAAATTTTGGGTTTCTCATAATTTTAGTGTTATAATTTAATTACTTAATCGGAAAAAATCCGATTATATGTTTTTAGATATACTAATGGTCGTTTCAATAAAATTATACCTTTTTGCATATAATTACCATTACTTTAAATTCTCTATTTTCGTATAGATGTAGTCTTGGCTATCCTTTATCTTTTGGACACCATTGAGCGCACGTTTAAAACTTTCTTCCATTTCTTCAACTAAAGTGTTAAGATTGATTTGCTCTTTTTTGTAAAGGTCAAGATACCGCTTGGCAATTCTGATATTGGCTTTTACCAGACCTACACCGCTATTCGTTTCATGTATGTAATGAATCCTTGTCTTTTTCCAGTCGATAGCTTCCGATTGGCTATTACCGTTTAAAAACGACACCCGCTTACTGGCTTCTTCTGGGCTTTCGTGGTCGCTTTCCGCAAACCAGTTTCCTTTTGCGTCATAATGTCCGACCGTCCATAGCTTCGGTTCTGTTTTAATAAATACGTACATATATCTAAAACTTAAAATAAAGGTTAATCCTAACATCTTGTCGCCAGTTCTTCATTTCGTTACCGAAATTATCATAAGCTTCAGCCGTAAAGACGTTGTACTGCGCACCAAGACCCAAATGGTCGCCAAACCAGTAGATTGTCTCGGCATTCGCCCCTACTGACCAGTTATCGTCATAAATATCTGGTACTGAATCATAACGGTAGATGACATTGAACTCACCACCTATTAATGTTTCCCAATTCTTACCAAAACCAATAGCGTCTAGCAAGAACCTTGGTTTATAGTCAACCGCAATAACCGTCCATTTACGGTACTGTATTGACGAATACCATTCGTACTTCATACTAAATCGCCAGTGTTCAAAATCAACACCGCCTACAATTTCTGGATTAAGCTGACCGCCCGCACCGTGCGCACCTTCAAAAGACATTTTCACGTCTTGCCCTATACCGATAAACCAATTATGGGGATTTATCTGTCTGTTTTTTCTGGATTGTCCAAAAACGGTTGAGGTCGCAATGACCAAGACCGCAATTGATAATAATAGTTTTTTCATGGTTCTATTTTATTTATGGTTAATTTCTAATGAAGGCAAAGCATATACAACTAGCTTATAAGTGTTGTCCTTTTTTGAAAGACCTAATTTTTCTTTTGCCCTACCTATGTAAGTAGAAACGGTTTTTTGATTAATGTCTAAACGTTTAGCAATTTCCCTATTTCTTAATCCGTCTCGTAAAGCTTTAAGTATTTCAGCTTCCCGCTTACCAAATTTTACGATTTTAGTGTCAATTGAATTGTCCATTTGATTTTTCATAATTTAAGATTATTGAGTTTTATAAATTTTAATAGCCAAAGACCAGAACGTATATTTCCTTGTCTTTTTTGTTCTTGTCGCATACTATACCGACATATTTCCATTTTTTATCTAGCATATTAGCGTTATGCTTTTTACTTTCTTTAAACGCTCTAAAAGCACTGTCAACACTAGCAAAGTCATATCCTAGATTTTCAGCACATTTTTTTATACCGACACGATAGAGGTATTTGGCATGGTAGTAAAAAAGATTATGAGATATTCCGTTGAGGTTTTCACATTGAAAATCATATCGCATTTCCGCCATATACTGATGGTTAGCTTCTGCCAATAATTCCCTTCTTTTGTTTAGCAAACGGTAATGGTTTATTAGCCTTAACATTTGCGCTTCCCTCTCTGGAAGTGCGCCAGTGTTAATTGGATCAAAGAAAGATTTACTAGACTTTTGTTTATCCTTCCTATAAACAAAGAAGTAAAAAATAAATATTAGGCTGACACCAAAACTTAGAACGAGGTACATTAATATTGTCATAACTTTTATAATTAAAATGCTGTTGTGGCAACCATATCTGGCACGGTTGCAGTTTTTAAATAATCACTAAAGGATTGTATGATTTTGTAGCCACCAAAATAAAGTTCGTCATCATCCTCACGGTCTGGATCATAATCATTAATATCGATTATGACAGCTTTTTTACATTCTTCTTCTGTAACTTCTGAAACCTTACACCCATCAAGGTCATTACAGCCAGTAAAACTTATGTAATGTTCTTTAGCGGATTTTAGGTCATGGTCACACCACCAGTCCGTTTCATCGCCCCAATCAAATTCAAATATTTTCATTTTCTATGATGTTTTATTGCGTCCGTAACACTATCAAAAACCAGTTCTCTACCAGTTAAATTAAAATTAGGTAACAATCGCTTCGCCAACCTATAAAACTCATTATTGTACGTTAAAAGAAGCATATGACCCGCACATTGTTTTCTTTCGATTTGTTTTCCGCTAGTTGTTTTGTGACAAACAAAAGATTCAGCTTTAATTATTTCAGTCATTCTTCTAGCACCTAGCCAACCTTTTAAAGTGTCTTTTCTGAAAGGGCAATTAGCGCACGGTTTGTTCATGCACGGTAACTTATTTGATTCTGTCGAAGCCATGGGCAAATATTTTTTGATAAAAAGTTTCGTAAGTCACTTTGTTTATTCCTTCGGCTTCACAATAGTCCGTTATTATTTTTAAAGCTTTTACCATCTTACCGATAGCGGATTCACACACGTAAAAAATTATAAACCTTGCACGTTTATCTATGTAGATTCCGCTTAGTTCGCAGTGCTTATCAAAAGCTGTTAGTGACCATGCACCATCTTCTTCTTGAATTGCACTGTACATTTCGTTAAAGTCGCTGTCAGACATGATGGCAATTTTAACTAACATTTCAAATTCATCTTTGGAAAGAACGTCTTGATTTTTCCGTTCTTCCAGTGCTTGTAAAAATTGCTTGTATTTATCCATTTCGTATTAAGTTTAATCGTTGGGTAATAATCGTAAACAGTAGCCTTGCTTGTTGAGCATTATAAGCTTCAATGGTGTAGTCAATGTAATTGCTTACACGTAAAATGTCATTTCTGGTCTTACAGTTCCTAAGCACCGCCAGAATATCGTTAAAATCAAGAACCAATAATCTTTTGTCAACTGTCAACCTCTTAGTGGTATTACATTTAGAACAAACTTTGTTGGTGTATAGCACCAGACGCTTTGTGTCTTTGTCATAGGTCGAATGTCGTTTACCGTCCAATTGAAATTGGTGACGGCAGAACAGAGATTTAATTCTATTCAGCATTCTCTAACATTTTAAACATTGTGTCCTTTAGCTTTTGTTCGTCAAAAATCTCAAAGTTTTCTTGCGCCAACTCATAGCGTTCCTTTTCGATTTCTAAAGCTTTAGTGATACCGATAGCGACAACTTCAGCAATGTCATAACCTTTAGGTATAGGATAGTAGCCCGCACCCGCAGTTTTAGTTTCATTGTCGTTAGATATTAAGATGGTATAATAGAACTTACCAGTGTCACGTTCTCTACGCTCACTTAGGTTAAGCCTACCGTTATATAATTGATAGTGCCAACCACAATTATTCCACACTCTAAGATACCATGTACCGCCAGTGGCTTCTTGTGCTTTTCTTAGAAACGCCTTTCCCATTTCTCTTGCTTGATACTCTGTCATAATTACAATATTTTTATTTCTTTTTGAATTAACTCAATACTATCCACCTCTGGGTATTTTTTTCCGACCGCAGAATAACTTTCAGCAACTACATATTCTTCTTTATCGAATACTATTGAATCTGAATAGGTCTTGATTTTAAATAAACTTTTATTCATTTTTATACATTTTATACACTTGGACTAGCCTATTGTAATAGGGCAAAAATATTCGCTTCCCTTTATTTGCTTTTAAAGCTTCCAGATGCGATGTAACAAACTTTTTTAGATTAATGACATTAGTACACTCATTTAGTTCAATAATGTCGTCTGTGAAGTCAACGTCCTTAAAAAACGCTTCCATTTCTTCTACCGTAATGTGATTAGATTTTTCCAAAATGTTTTGATTACGATCGCAAGTTAAGAAAAAACTTTCATTGTACGAAATAACTACATCTTTTTTATTATACCGTTAATCGATTATTTAAAATAAGGACATCTAAGCGCACTTCTTCTTTTTCACGACTTACCATTCGTTCCATGTCTAGTTCTGGCGAGAGCAACGAGATATGTCGGCATTGAATGAGATTCCAAACCACTTCTATCAGACCAATCCCAAACCAAAACAAAAAGAAAATTTTCATGGGAAGGGAACTGGTCTTTTGTGATGTGTTTGCCCCCCGCCCACCTG